>Ga0116143_10001469_pt1 | contig 28262 bp, 37 predicted proteins | sample AD_UKC034_MetaG_FD_89745 | JGI IMG/M metagenome (GOLD analysis project Ga0116143, IMG submission 89745) | Active sludge microbial communities of municipal wastewater-treating anaerobic digesters from USA - AD_UKC034_MetaG | ecosystem: Engineered > Bioreactor > Anaerobic > Digestate | place: USA...
AAAGCCCGTCACGTTTACCGGGAAAATAAAGGTGTTGTCCATGCCCGCGCCGTAAATCGAGACGTTGAAAGGGCGGTACATTTCGAGCGTTTGCGTCGTTCGGTATTTGCCCGCCGGGAAATATACGGCGGTGTTCTTTCTTGCGAGCGCAACGTCAAAAGCCGCCTGAATAGCCGCGCCGTCGTCCGTCGCGCTGTCCCCCACCGCTCCGAACCACTTTACGTTGAGCCGGGAGCGGTCGTAAACGCGCTGCCATGTGAAAACGCCGTCTATAATCGTACCGTTGTCGTCCGTCCCGCTCGCCACGCGCTCGAAAAACCCTTCGAGGTTGTCCTGTGAGACGTACACAATTTTTTGCTGCTTGTCGTAAAGCCTCAAATCGTCGTAATCCGCGACCGTGTCGAAGGTGCTGCCCCGCAAGTCGTTCAGCGTCGCAAGCAAAGACGTATCGGCTTGCAGCGTGACCGTGCCGCCGTTCGCGCTCGTTGTCTCTGTCACTAAAACCGTGTTCGAGCCGGAAATTGTGACCGGGTTTCCGGTTGAGGTGTTAGTTGTAAGTTCCGCCGTGTTCGCGCCGCCCGCGCCCACGCCCAAAATGCCCTCGTTCGTTACGGACGGGTCGCCGCCGCCAGAGCCGCAAGGTGCGCCCTCCCATGCCGTGCCGTTCCACACCAAGCACCACCCTACGCTGTCTGCCATTGCTATTTGCAGCGTGTCAACAAACAACTCCAAAGGGCTGCGAAGCACAAGGCCGCGCACACAGCCGCCCCGCGAGCGCAATATTGCGTCTGAATCGGAATAGGCTTGCCTTTCGAGCCAAACGCCGTCAGGGTGACATTGCGCCGAGACGATGCCCGGCGCAAGTGACAAAATCAAAACAAATATGAAAAAATGGCTCAATTTCATCTGAAAACCCTGACATAGCACGTTTGCCCGCTAAGGTTCAGAGCGGGGTTGAAAATTATTTTGTTGTTCACGTTGTCCACCGTGAAATCGCGGACATCGCCCGGCACGGTCGCGTGATAGTGCTGCCTTCGCACAATCGCCACAACGTTGTCGGGATTGGTAGGCAGCAAAAACGAGGCCGTCGGCACGGTCACTTCATCGGAAACGATGACCGCTTCGTAACTCTGCCACCCGCCCGGCAGGGTCGTGCCGTTTATCTCCAGCCCGAAACTCGCCTCCGGTGAGCGCAAAAAACCGAAATACTGACCGCAGGTGTTGCCCGTCAAAGCCCACCCGCTGGGCAAAGTGCTGCCCATTAGCGCGTATTGCGCACAAGTGAACGTGCGGGTAAGCGTCCCGTTTGTGGCTGTTACCTGACCCATTTTTTAGATAGGCAGCACCGATGCGACGGGAGCGCCCTGTGTGCCTTCGTATTTGAGTTGCACCTGAATCGTCTGCTTTTCGGTCTTTGCGAGTGGGATGACGCGGCCAAGAAAGGTAACGTCCATTTCATAGCCGCTGTTTCCGCCCCAAACTTGCCCGTCGGCCTCGAGCCATACTTTCATCCGCTGCGTAGTGCCTTGCAATGTGGAAAGCAGCGTCGCGTTCGTCGCCCCGGTGTCGTCAATCGCCAGCGCGAGCGTGTTCACCGGGTCGGTAAATGCCGTGCGCCCGTTTGAAACTTCGATTTCCGTCCGTTCGGGCAAAGGCCATTCGCCGTTGACGTAGAAATATCGGATTGGCGCGGCAACGCCCGTGCCTGTGAGCGCTGTTGTGTTGGAAAGCCGCGTTGTCCATTCCGCCGGGTCTGAAACGTCGTCGAGCGCGTCGGTCGGCTCTGCCCTCGTCATCATGAATTTGTCAATCCGGCCAAAGTGCAGGTTGAACGTGCAAAGGTCGGCGTTGGCGCTGGGTAAGGTGATGGTGCAAATAGCCATAGTGTTTGTTTGTTTGTACCCCGACTTTTCGGGGCAATTAGTGTTTGTTTATTGTTTGTTCAGCAGCAGCCGGGACGAATCCAACTTGCCGCCCTGAACCTGAAATCTATGCCCGCGTAGCAGTTCGTTATCGGCTCCGGCTGCGCCCATTCGACCGTGACCGCCACGTCTTTGCAGGTTATCGAATCGCCGTTGGGAAATTCGATAACGACCGTTTGCATCACTTGGCACATCGCAAGAACGTCGGCGATGTACTCTGGCGCGACAACGAAAAAACCCATCGCCTTGTCAACCCTCAAAAACGTCCGCGCCGTGCCGCCCTGCCCGTCTTCCTGTCCCTCCGGCTCAAACTCATATTCCGGCCTTGCCATGTTCACGCTCAAAAATACGCCAAAACTCGGCGTGTTGTTGTGGACTACCCCAATCCCGTCCTCGTTTTGAACGATGCACCCCGAATTGACGTAAGAAAGGCGTATGTACTTGCAGTTTTGGCAGCCCTCCGGGAATCCCGTGCTGTCTTTCGTCAGCGTGTAAAAAGTTTCCGTGTACCAAACATTTGTGCCATCCGTAATCCAAAGGTAAAATTCTTTGTCGTCAATCACCAGCGGTTGGTCTGTGAGCGGTGCTTGAATGTTTATGTACGTTTGAGCCAAAAATTCGACGGCCTCTTTCGTCAGCGGGCTGTCAAGTTCCCTCGTTATCGTCGAAAATCCCGTAAGTTCAAAATCAACCGTGCCGTCAACGCTTTTCAGCCTCAATTCTGTAATGGCATCGCCGCCTGAATCCCTTTTTATGTGAAAAACCGGAACGTCCAATTTTGAATCGTCCTCTTTTGTCAGGATAAGCCGCCAGCCGTCGAAAGTTTCCACCCCCTCGCAATGGCATTGGTTTCTGTTCCACCGTGCGCGGTCGCCGTCGGAGTTTTCTTTGTAAACCGGCAATGGCTGCGGCAAATAGTCGTCGTATATGTTCATCCGTCAATAGTTCAGGTTCAGTTCGAGGGTGTCTTGCAAAATGTTCTCGGTCGCTGTGCGTACTTGCCCCGTTCCGAGCAAAGTTGTTATGTTGTTCGCCGGGTCGAACCCGTCATCACAGCAAATCCCGACCCTAAATTCCGGCTGTTCGCGCATTTTTTGAACGCTCAAAAAAGATGCCGCAACGCCGTTCATCGTTCCCGTCTCGAAATATCGGTTGTGCCTGTGCAGGTTTTCGTGAAGGTTGAACCACCGAAAAGCCCCGTTAACGAGGTCGTCGAGCGTGTTCGCAAAATACTCGCTCGAAACGACCCGGCAACTAATCAGAACCCATCCCGCGTCGGCCACTACGTCTTGATTAAGTTCGTCCTGTATGCCCTTCACGTCCGTAGAGAAAAGAGCGGACTGATATTCTTTTTCGCCGTTCCCGCAATCGTAAACAATCGGCTGCGCCTTGAAAAAACCCGGCAGGTCTTTGTCTTGCCAGTAAAATTTTTCAACTCTCGGCGTGTCGTCTTCGTACTTCAACTGCAAGGGCATCGGCTTTTCGGAATAGTCCGCGCCCGCCGCGCCCTCAAAATACGATATATGCTCCAAAATCAAATCGTCGCCGTCAATTCGCCAAAAAACGTTGAACACCTTTTTAAAGTCGTCGAGCAGGTCTTTGAGTTTCATTGTCCAAACCGCCTGACTTGACGGGTTTGTGGCGTTCGGCCTTTTCACGTCGCTTTTGCGGTGTATCGTTATATCCTGACAGTATGCCGTCGCAAAGCCGTAGGCATCGTTTGCGGGCGGCGCATCATGTGTCGCGTTGATGCCGAAAAAATGGCTTCGCACCGTCAGCCCGCAATCCAGTTCGTCCACCAAATGCTCTATCACGTCGTTGAACCGCCGCCCGTGCGTCATCGGCGAAATTACCAAGTTTGAGTCCGCCAGTTCGTCGGGGCATCGCCACCAATCGTTGCCGCTCAAATACGTCCATCCCGTGTCGTAAGGCGGCGGCGTTGTCGGCGTTCCGACACCGATAATCCGGTGAAACATCCGAGTTATGAGCGTTTCCGAAGGGTCGCAAGGCCACCCGCCGGGATAGTCGGCCTCAAAACTCAAAATCTCCTGCTCCATGCACCAATCGTCGGCCAACGTAGCGCAAGCGGCGGGCGGCGTTCCGCTCGGTACGCAAAAGTTGCACTCTACACCCGTGTAAATCTCATATTCCCCCTCAAAAGGCTTTACCGTTATTTCAGCCGACGCGCCGTAAATGTTCACGTCCGTCTGCCAGTTCTTTAACAGGCAGTCATATTTGTCGTCTTTGGTCAACTTAGCGTCCAAAAGGCAGTTTCGCACCTTGATTCCGCCGTAGTTGAATCGGCAGTTGAACTTTGCGAAAAAACCCTGCCAATATGTTTGCCAGTCATCGCCGCACCACCTTTCCACCGTCACCGTTATTTTCTCGCAACCGCTCTCAACTTCCTCGACAAGCGCGAAATCGTCTCCTGTCAGCGAAATGTCGTTTGTCGGCTCGTGGGCATAGTAAACCTCGTTCCGGTCGCGCCTGTACGAAAACCGCCCGTCCCAAATCGGCGTGACGATTGTTTCGGGTATTGACGCGCTCTGTATTTTCCAGCGGACTTTTGCCACATTATTCGAGTTCTATTGTTGTTTTTTCGCAATCCTTCGGGGTGAATTTCCCGTTGTTCCGAACCGGGTCGGGCTTTGAAATCCATGCGTACTCAACGAGCGAGAGCGTGTCAATGTCTATTTTTTGCCCCGCCTCAATCCAAAACTGCGTCTGGTTTTGCGGCTTGTCGCTCGGTATGCCCGCCCGGTTGAACGCCACCCACGCCTTCGCGCCGGAAAAGTTGTAAAACGTCGCGCTGCCGATGCCGTCCGCCGTCGGGCATGGGTTGACCGTCGGCGGCGTTTCGCCCGGCTCTTTGGCACAACACCAAAGGCCGAAAACAAGAATTACAGTCCAAAAAAATTTGTTCATCGCTGCCGTTTTTTAATCCGTTCGCGCCGCCCGTTCTTGACTTTCAGGTAGTGGTCTCCCATGTCGAAAACCTGCGGCCTGTTTTTTTGCATTTCAAAGGTACGATTTTGGAGCGTGTTGTTCCTTTTCATCAGTTCCCGAAGTTTCGGGTCGGCGGCGTTGACCGTCACCGAAACGCCCGGCGATGCCGCGCCCGCCGTCGCCTCCGTATCTCGCCTCGCCCCCTGCGACATCCGCTCAAGGTATAGCGTCATTTTGGCCGTGTCGCCCGCGTTGATAGCCTCCAAAAGCGGCCTGTGTTTTTGGCTTTGCTTTTTGTTCGTAACATATTCACCCGGTGTTGCCCTTACCAAAATCTCACCGTCGCTGTCAGGCTCTCCGAAAACTTTGTCCCGACCTTTGACCTCGCCGCCCGTTTTGAGTTTTTGCGCCGAAATCGCCTTTGCCTTTGCGCGAATGGACGCGAACAGGGCAATCATGGAGGCTATTTGAGCCGCCGCCAGCGCGATGCCCACAAAAGGCAGGGCGGAAAAGTTTTTGAATATGTTTGCCGTCGCCGTTATGATGCCGCTCGCCTGTGTCGCCGAATCCACAACGAGTTGCGCCCGCGCTGCTTTTTGCTGCTCCTTAATCGCTTCGTCCCTTATTTTCTTCGCCGCCGCCGCTTGTTGTTCGGCTGCTGCCAGTTCTTGTTGCCTTAGCGCGAGGTTGTTTGCCTCGCCCGTTTCCGCAATTTCAATTTCGCGGTCTAATTTTTCCTCTGCCGCCTCGACTGCATCTTCCGCCGCCCTTACCTGTTCGTTCGCAGCGTCAACCGCCGCCCGCGCCGAATCGAGCCGCGCCTGTGTTATCTGGTTGATGCCCTCGACTATTTGCCCGACCGCCCTTTCAAATTCTTGTCGGTTGTCTTCATCAATGCCCAAAAATTCGAGCAGGTCAAACGGCTTTTTGCCCTCCGGCGCGTCAAGTTCTCCGAGTTGCGAAATCGCCTCTTTGATGTTCGCCAAACGCTGCTCTAAAATCTTCTTTTCGGTTTCGTCCCGAAACTGCCCAAATTCGAGCAGGTTTTCGAGTTCTTTTTGTTGCGCTATGAGTTGAAATTCCTCACGCGCCCGTGCGAGGTTTTCGTCAAACGCCTTTCGCTGCTCTGCCGTCTTTTCGTTCGCCTCATTTTCGGCGATAAAGTTTTTTTGCCTTTCGAGCAAAAAGCCCTCGAAAATCTCTTTTTCAAGTTCGAGTTGCTTTTGCGCCGCGTCAAAGCGTTTTTTCAGGGCTTCTTCCCGCGTGTCGGCCTCCACAGAAAATTGTTCTTTTGCGGCTATTTCTGCCTCTGTTTGCGCGTCAATGGTCGAGACGTAGTATTTCAACTGAATTTCGAGCAGCCGTTTGCGGTGTTCGTTTTCAGCGTCTTCGGTGTCGAGGTGGAATTTGTCGAGCCGTTTTTTCAGTTCGGCGAATCGCTGGTTTTCAATCGCTATTTCCTTTGCCATGCCCTCCGCCATTCCGTCAATTATCGCCCGCTGCCGTTCGCGCTCAAGGTCGGCGGCTTCTTTCGCGCTCGCTTGGTTGCGTTTTTTTCGAGCGTCTGCCGCCGCTTTTTCGAGTTTTTCGCGCTCGTTCAGTTCTTTCTCATAAGCCGCACGGTCTTGTCTCAACGCTTCGCGGTCTGCGAGTTCAACGTCAAAAGTCGGGGTTCCCGCGCCGAAAAGTTCTTTTATGTCGCCTATCAAATCCCTGAAAATGCCGATTGTCTTTCTTGCGGCGAAACTGAAAAACTCGCCGACCGCCTCGAAAACAGGGCGCAAATCGTTCAAAAGCCCTTGCCATGCCCCGCTGACGGTTTGAGCGTTGATTTTAGACTGCTCGGCGAACCGCCCGCCCTCTGCTGTCAGGTTGAAAAACGCGAGTTGAAGTTCCTCGAAACTGATTTTGCCCTCGCTCGCCAGTTTTTTCACTTCGTCCGCGCTGACGTTCAACTGCTTGGCGAACTCTCCGATTATCGGAATGCCCGCGTCAACGAGTTGATTGATGTCTTCGGCGTAAAGAACGCCCGCCGCCCGCGCTTTGCCGTAAATAATGGAGAGTTCATTGAAGTTCTTGCCCGTCGCCGCCGATATGTCCGCGATTCGCCCCAAAACAGGCACAAGGTTTTCGGCGGATTCGCCAAAGGCCAAAAGCCCTTTTCCGGCCTCTAAAACTTCGTCAACGTTCAAAAGTCGCTCCTGTGCGAGTGCCGTCAAATCCTGCACAATCGCGCCCGCCTTTTCCGCGCTCCCGGTGAACGCCTCGAGCTGAAGTTGCACCTTTCGGGTTTGCTCGGCAAGGTTGACCGATTCAACGACAAACTCCTTGACAAGCCGTATAGCCTCGACAATAAGGGCTACTTTGGTGAACGCGCCGAACAGTTCTCCGAACACCTGCCGACCCGTGCTTGCCTCTTTGTTCAGTTCCCGAACGTTCACGCCCGCCGCCTTGCCCGTCGTTTCGAGTTTCTTCATTCCCTGCTCCAATCGGCCAATGTTCGTTCGGTAAAGTTCAATCAGTTTCGGGTCGGTCGTGTTCTTTAGCGCCGCCCTTAGCGTCTTTGCGCTCCTTTCAAGTTGCTGAAATTCCGTTTGGAGGTCGTCAATCGCGTCCGCCATGCCCTGTGCCGCGCCGATTTTGAAAGCGTCGTCAAGGTCTTTTTTCGTCCCTTCTGCCACGTTCCCGGTCTTGACAATCTCTGCCTGTAAAGCCTTGAGTTCGTCAATCGCTTTTTTCGTGGATATGTCGAGCGTTGTTTCAGCCATTATGCGCTTTGTATCAAGTTTTCAAGCCAGTTTTCGAGATTGGCCGTCACTATCGCTATTTCGCGGGCGGACGGCTCAACAATGTCTTTTTTCTCTCTTTTGGTGTTGAGGTCTAATTTCCTTTCGCTTGGCGGCGTTCGCCCGCCGATTGTCACCTTTGCGCCGTTCGGCGTTTTCTCTGTTTTCGTCACCCCGAACCCGCGCCACATTTCGCCCGTGAACTCAAAGTTTTTGGGCGAAGGGTTGAGGTTGTTCAAAACCCGAAAATCGCGGTAACTTATTTTTTCTTTCTTTTTGGCCTTTGCCCTTACACGCGCCTCTCCCGCGCCCGACCTGCTTTTGTTGAAGTACAGAAAAGCAGGGACGGGAACGGTTGAATAGGGGGAAAAGGCGTTGCCGCCCGAATCTTTGCCGGTTTGCACCACTCTGTCGGTTATCAATGCCGCCATGTCCGCGCCCGCTTTGGCCGCTTCGACGGTTATCTCTGAATCAATCCTTTGAATGATTCTTTGAATTTTGGCCTGTAATTCATCTGCCGACATCAGTTGTATGACGCTTCGCCCGTGTAAGCGCTTGCGCCGCTTTTGTGCATTGGTTTTGACCAAGTTGTGATGTTCGTTTTCACTTCCAGCCCGTGCGGGTCTTTGCAAATGAGGCAGTCGTTGCCGTCCGTTTCAGCGTTCTCTCCGATGTAAAGCACGGCCTTTTCGTATTGCGCCTCCCATTCGGCAGCCGACTTCATCCACGTTTCGCGGTTCACGACGTTTGCCCGAATGAGTTTGTCAGAACCGAGAATCTTTGCAGCCAACAAAGAGGCGGCTTTGTAGCGTATCGCGTAGGCTTTTGTCAATGCCAGCGCGTCGGTGTTGAAATTCATCTCTCCGTTGCAAAGCAGGGCTGCTGTGTCGCAGCCGAGTTCAACCTGTAAAGTAATGCCGTTCAAATAGGTGTTCGATACGTTGTCGGCTTCGTCAAAGTCTGTGAGCGTGTCGCCCTCCCAACCGCCAGCCATGAGCCAATTTGCCCACGCCCTTTCGCCCGTGAACGTGTTGCCCCACATCGGAGAACCGCAATTAAAGTAGGGGTGAAAGCCGCCGCAACCGCAAGTGTTTATCCCGTTTTTTCGGGCGGGGTTGGCGGGGTTGTGTTCGTAAGTCAGGAAATACTCATGTTTGTCGTCAAACGGGATATAAAGCGGCACTTCTATCGGCGTTGCCAGCGTGTTCAGGTGAAATCCGTTTGCAACCGTCAAATCGTCTTGCCAAACCTGCTCATTCACGCTGTTATAGAGCGTAAATTGAACCGTTCCCGCCGCGCTGAAACAAGTGCCAATAGCCGTTATTTTCATCGTCCCGCCGCGCATCGGGTTGCAGTCGAGGCGAAGCCCGGCGTAGGTTTTCGAGGTCGTGAACGTCTCCCGCGAAGTTCGCTCGCCGATTGTGCCTTTGAACTTTGTTCGACGCTCTTTGAAATGCTGCAAAAGGACAGCGTTCGTGTCGGCCTTGAACATCTTAACGGCTTCGTCCACCGCGTTTTGCATGATTGCCCAAATACTGTCTTCGCCGCACTCGCCATAGCCCGTCAGCGTGTCGAGCGGCTTGAGGTCGGCCAAATAAATGCCGGAATTTGAGGTGTTGTACCCTTCCGGCGGGTCAACCTCGAAACAAGGGCAATCTTGCCGGGCGAGCCCTATGATGTTATCGTAGCAAGCCATTTTTAGCAATTAAAAAGCCGGAGCAAGTTGCCCCGCTCCGGCATGAAAAACCAACGTTTATTTTGCCTCAATTCTTCTTTTTAAGCCTCAATGTGCAGTTGTAAACCGTGCTTTGCGTGCTACCTGTCGCGCCGGAAAATCGCAACCTGTAGCGATAGCCCAAAAGGTCTGTTCCGTCCAGTATGCCGCGCGGGGCGGCGTTCGTCAGCGTTGCCGTGCTGTCAATCGTGAACCAGTCGGTATTGCCGCTCGAAAGGCACGATTGGTCGAGATAAACCTTCACGTTCGCTGTCCCTGAAAGTTGCGTGATAACCGGCTGTGCGCAATAGGTGAAAAGGCTTGCGATGTTCGAGTTGATGAGTATCGTGTCCTTTTCGGCGTTCGTGAGGGTGTCTTGGGTAATCAGCAGGGTAGTCACCTTGCCAGCCGCTTCTTCCTCGTTCGTTTTGTCAAACGAAGAAAGCAGCAAAACCGAACCGAGAACAGCGAGGGCGACCAGAAAAATTTTACTTTTCATTGTCAAGATGATTTGAATTTCAAGTTTTTTAAAATCAGATTTCAGGCGCTTTCTCAAAAGCGAGAACGCCCGTGCGACCTGCGACGCAGCCCGTCGGGTTGAGGGCAAACTGGTAGTTCGCCTGAACTTTGTAGGAAATCGTGAAATCGTTGCTGGAGCAGTTTTCAACTTCCGTCACGTCGTAGCGAACGCCGGGCAGGTTCCGGCTCGGAATAGTCCACATCCGGTATTTCCCGCCAAACTCTACTGGCCGCTCGCTGAAATAGTTTCCGGTAAGGATTGCAAGTGCGCTGTTAGCGATAAGGTAGGTTCGGTTGTCGGTCGTCGCGCTCTTTTGCAGTTCAATCGGGGAATCAACCCAATTTTTTGAGTTCCACAGCGAGGCGTTGCCGCGCCCGTCCAAATCTGCCTGTTTCGCGCCCGCGATGCGCCGTGTCGCCCAAGTGTTCAGGCCGTCGAGCATATAGTAGGGGCCGAGATAGGCAAATTCGGCGGCAAGTTCAAATTCCGGGATAATGGCCTCCGTCCAGTTTGCGTTCGGAACGCTCGCAACATCTGCGGCTATTGTCCAGTCTGGGTTTGTGTACTCGTGGTCGCCCTTTTGCGTGTCAACGTACAAAACGAACTGGTTAGAAATCCATTCGTCCAGTTCTTTCGTGGCCTTCAAAAGCCCGCCCGCGATTGTCCCCGCGAGATTGTGCGGCACGTTGCGGTGCGTTTTCCACGAAGTGAAAAAAGACGCTTGCTTGCAGAGCGAAATCGTGTGCGTCTGCGAGTTGTCGGTTATTTCGATTGCCGACGGGTCACATTGCGTGGTGCAGTCTTCGGCAACGATGTTGCAAAAGTTTTGCCAGTAGATGCGCTTGGTAATGATTTTCGCGTCTTCGTTCGACCCCGTGATGATTGGCTCTACCCTCGCCGTTTGGCGCGACAGTTGCCCGGTTGCGGCGTTTGCCTTCGCCTCAAATTGCGCCCGTTGGATAGCATCGTTCCATGCCCGCTCAATGGAGACATAGACTTCGGGCAAATTGACCGTAAAAGCCATAGTGTTTGTTTGTTTGTTGCCCGCCCGGTGGCGGATAGTGTTTGTGTTTATTCTTTAGGCTGGATTAGCCTCCTTAAATTTCGCGTACTGTGCGGCGATTTCGGCAAATTCGGGCGTTCCCATCGCTTTTGACATAGCCGCCTCGTAGTCGTTTATGGTTTTCAGGCCGCTTGCCCCGCTTGCCGCGCCGTTGCCGTTGGCGTTGCCGGGCTGTCCTTTTTGCTGCTGAACCTGAAAATCAAAAAGTTCGTCCCCCAACTGATTCACCAAAGTAGGCAGGTCAATCGGGTGAAACTGAGCGTTTTCAAGCCGCTTGCCGTCTTTCATCGGCAAATACCCGCCGCCTTCGACTGGCTCAAAATCAAATTCGTCGAACCTTTTTAGGAACATCTGAATTTGATTCTCAGCCTTGCTGCCGTCTGCCGACAAAACCGGGTTTCGCGCCATGTGCAAACGCCGGGCTTCCTGTTTCACAGATGCCAAACGCTGCTCACGCTGCTGCTCCGCTTTGAACTGCTCTAAGGCCGTTTGGCCTTCTTTGCGAGCCGCCTCGATAGCCGCCGCGCTTTCTTTTTCAATCTTTAGGAAAAGTGGGTGCGTTTTTACTTTTTCATCGTCCAGTCTGGACGGCTTGGAAGCCTTTTCGAGAGCGGCCAAAACGAGTTCGTCACCCGTTTCGTCGGTTTCTATCCCGAACTTTTCTCGAATGCGCTTTTCCCAAGCGGCTGAAATTTCGGCTTGCGCCTTTTTGAAACCGTTGTCGAATTGAGTTTTGCCGTCTCCCTTGAGTTTGGAGGCGCGGTCTTTGTCCATGCCCTTAAGCGTGTCCAAAACACCGTCGTTCAATTCGTCGGTAAATGCACCGTCATCGGATTTTTTGAACAGGATTTCCGCCAACCTGTCATCGGGCATATTTAACGTACTGCCGAGATACGCAAGGAAAGTTTCTTTAAGCATAGCAAAAGTAATGCCTTTTTGTGAAAAAAAAATTATTTTGCCGCTTTCTTGCCTTTCGGCTTTTCTTCCGGCTCAATTTCTTCGAGGGGTTCGGGTTCTGTTTCTTCAGGTTCTGGCATTTCAGCCGGGATGTCATCGTTCACGGCTTCAAACGTGAAAAGATGCCCGAACCCGTTTTCCTGAATTTGCCGCACTTTGTCAGCCGACAACGTGGAAACGTGGCCGCTTTTAATGTGTGTTGCTCTGTACGTCATAGCGATTCGTTTTTGGGCGGTCGCCCGCGCTGTTTGGGTTGCTGTGTTTCAGGTTCTTCTTGTTTGGCTTGACGCTGCTCAATGTCGGCTGCCACCTCTTTCGGAATCTCGGCGGCTTCGCCTACCTTTTTCCAAAGAATCATGTCCGGCGTGTAGCCCCGCGTCAGTTTTTCATACTCTTGCCACGCTTTTAGCGGCCATGTTTTTTGTATTTCAGGCCATTTCGTGTTTTGTACTTTTACCGTGTTTGCCATGATGCTGTTTTTTCAAATCCGAAGGTCAAAGCCCGCTATCGTCCCGAAGGTTGAAACTGTGCCTGTCCCGACCGATTTAATGTGAATAAGCCGCCCGCCGCAACGCACGGCGTTCGGGATGTTTGACGTGTTCCGGCTCTGAAATGTGGTCGTGCCGTCCGTGACGAAAACGCGCTGTTCAGCCCGCGCCTTGTCTATCATTAGAAAGCCGCGAATCGGCGTGTTCACCGCCGCCGTTATGCCCGTGTCGAGCGGGTTTTCTGAACCACCGTTGTCCCGGCTGAAAAACTGCCAGTTCCCGGAATTGAGGTTGTCGCGGTATCGGATTCCGAACGAGTTATTCACGTCGGCAGCCGTTGCCGTGTTACTGCTCGCCGTGACAGAAACTTGCGACGTAAAGCGTTGAGCAGACGTAGATAGCGCCTCAATCCAGACGGTGAAGCGCACAACAATGTGCGCACCCCCAAAAAATGAAAACCCGTTCATGTTTTTCGCAAAATGCACCGTGCTTGACCCCGCCGCGTTGCCGCCGTTGTCAAGTTCCCACGCGCCGGGAAGCGTTGCGGTTGGTGCGCTGTTTCCGTTCGAGCCGCTGTTTGCCTGTGTTAGCCCTACAAATGGCTGGTCGGATGCGTTTGTAGAGCCGGGTATTCCGAAAAACGCCTGACCGATTCCGGCGAAGTGCGCTTTGTAAGGGTCGAACGTGGAGCGAAGCACCCGAACGCGGCTCGAAGTGCTGTCGTACCAAAACTCAACCGCCCCGCCCGGCTCTAATATCCAGTCCATTTCCCCCGCTATTCGGTTCGCCGCACTCGAATCCGGGTGTTCGCACGGGAAATACCCGCTCATTGAGCCGACGTTGATAAATGTTTTTGCCTTTCCGTTCGTCCACGCCGTAAGCCCGGTTATCGCGGGGAGGGACGTGTTGAAAGACACGCGCACTATTTCAGCGTCCGCAAAGCCCGTAGGGTTGTAATTGTCTTGGTCGGCTGTTATCTGCGACGGGGAAATGACGGTCGCGCCCGCCAGCATTGTAGCGGGTACTGTGTCCGACGCGCCGAACTCCGAAAAGCCCGTAGCACTTCTTTTTAGCGGCTTTACGTCTGCCATTACGTTATCAAAATATGCTCACCGTTCCAAAACCGCAATACCGTCGTGCTTTCGGCAATTCCCACGCATTGCTGAATGTCGTTTGTGCCAAAAGTCAGGGACGAATGAAGGGCAAACGCGCCAGTAGTGGTGTTTGAAAGGAAATAATATTCCCCTGCCGTCAATCCCGTCGTGGTAATCTTGCCGTCGTGGAAAGTGATAACGCCACTTGCCCCGTTTGAGATTGCCGACGGCGCGAAACCGACCGCCCGTTTTGCGACGGCGTTCGCGTCGGCTTTCATTACCGTACCCGACGCGCTGACGTACACCAAGTCACCCGCGCTAATCGCTTCGCCCGCCGTGTAAGTCTCTTGCCCGGCAGACGGTTGGTCATACCAGCCCTTTGTACCAGAACCGTTTGTCCCGTAAAGCTTGTTGTTTCCCGGCGATGCCGTGTCGCCGTCAAGTTGAACGCCCGTTGACCCCGCTACAATAGAATCCTCGACGGGGACGGCGGTAAGCGGTACGGTATCAGTCCCGTTAAACTGTTCAAACCCGGTCGCGCCCGCTTTTAGCGGTTTTGCAGTTGCCATAGTGTTTGTTTGTTTGTTTGTTGCCCTGAAAAAATCAGTTCGTTGTTATCTGAATCGAAAAATCAATTCTCATTTTGTCGTTTTCAGCCCCTACGCCCGCCTTTTGAACCAAAACGCCCGCCGGAATCGCGCTGAAAATCTCGCCGTCTTCGCCGACCCATAGCGTCGTATCTGGCGTGAACGAGAATGCTGCATCGGAAACGACCCCGTAAATCTGAATGGTCACGTCATTTCCAGCCATCGCGCTCGTTTTCGTTATCCCATAAGCCCGTCCCTTGTGCGCAATGTTCGTGTTTTGAAAATAAAAAGCCTCGTTCCCTTCGATTATCACTACGCGCCCGCTCGAAAGGTTTTCGCCCGCTTGCCGCGTTTCAAGCCCCGCGCTCGTTCCCGGCGGCGCGGCCTCCCAACTATCGCCGTCCCATGTCAGCACATCACCCGCGTCGCCGTCCGTCGGCAAGGTCACGCCGGGAAACATGGGCGGAAAAACAAGCGTAAGGTCGGGCGAACCCGTTACCAGCACTTGCCGCCTTTGCGAAAAAACGAGGGTCAAATCCGTCATATCTTGCCTACAATTATTGTTTTAACCACTACGGGGTCAGTGTCGTTTGTCCATTTCAGGGTGAAAGTCGTTTTACAGTTCGGCCAAGTGCCTGTTTCAGCCGCCGTGCGGTGAAGTTGAACCGTCCCCTCTGAAATTACCGTAATCCCGTCGCCCAAAGTCAGTTCGGCAACCTGTGCGCCGCGATTGTCTGTGATTGTCATAACGAACGAATCGCCGTCGAGGTCGGCAAGCGGGCTGCTCGCGCTGTCGCCTTCCCGAATCTCGAAAACCTCTAAAAATGTGTCGCCCCTGACGGTTGTCCAGTCAACTTCAGCGGGCGAGTTCGTTATGTTTATGACAGGCATTTATTTCTTCTTTAATTCCGGCCTCAATTCAAAGGCCAATTCGTCTGAAATCCAGTTTAAAAAGTGTCGGCAGTTGTACCGCCCTCTTTCGATAAAAGGGTTGTACGTTGCCTTAGTCTTTTGGTCTATCAAATCGGGGTCGTTTTTCCAAGTCAACGCCTCTTTTTTAGAGAACACCTTTCCGGCGCGTTTGCGGCAAAACTGTCGGCTTGTCGGAATGATTGAACCTTGATAGATAAAGTAGTTCAATTTGAGTTCCTCAGCCATGTTCGAGTTGACTACCTCTTGCGCTTGATTGTACGAATCATAGGCGTACTGCCTCCACCAAACCCGCAAAGCCCCGTCCGTTTGTGCGCCGCCCATTACCAACTGCCTGAACCCCGCCTGAAACGAGGCAAGGTCTTTCCCAGTCACGATGCTTTGCACGACGTATTCCCGCAAAACAGCCCTTGCGCCTTCGGTTTTCCCCAGCCTGTCAAGATACCCGCCCGCAACCAGCCCGCCATCTGGCGTTATGCCCAAACTCGCTTGCAAAAGGTTCAATGAGTTTCGGATTGCCGCCGCCGTAGCCTCTGCTCCTGCGGTGTTTTGATAATATTCAGCCGTCAAGCCGCCAACCTTCAAAAGTTCTTCTGCAAACAATCGCAGTTCCGCCGCTATTTCCTGCCGTTCAACCCTGTTCATCAAAGCCTCCAAACGGGGCAAAGAGGCATAAATGTTCGCAGTCGTTTTGTCTAAGTTTTGCCCGTCAAAGTTGAACAAAGACAAGATGTTTTCCTGAATTTCCCGCCACAAACCGCGCTCCAAACGTTTCACCCGCTTTTCAAGCCCTGCGAGCAGCGTTTCAAGTTCCCTTTCAAAATCCGCCGCCCAGCGTTTGATATATTCGAGCAGTTCATTCATTGTCAGTTTTCAACCATTTGGGGCAGCCCGTTGGCGGGCGGTATCAAAGTCGGCATTGCTGCTTGCGTTTCGTCCATGTAGGCTTTGACCTTTGCCTCAATCCGTTCTTTTTGCACCCGCGCCGCAAGGCTGTAAAAATCCTCTCCCTTTTCGTCGCTTTCCTGCTCCAGTTCGGCAAATATGGCGGACATTAAAAGGTATTTCACTTTGAGGCGTTTCGGCACGTCCGTATTGGTGAGCGCCATGTTCACCTGCTCCGAAGTAAGCCCGGCGAACGGGTCAAACGCTCGTTTGACTTCCCATTTTTTGAAGGCTTGTGGGTTCTCTGCGAACATGATTCGCATAATGTCTTCCTGAATCGCGCCCGTTACCACGCTCCCGGCTTGCGCTCTGTTTGCGGCTTCGAGGTCGGCCAAAAGGTCGGAAATTCCCTTGAGTTTAAAGTCTTTGGAGAATATCAGTTCCGCCCGCAATCCTGTTTCAAGCCCGGTAAATTCCGCCGTCATCTCTACCAAAAACTGCCATGTTTCGGCATAACCGAGCGAACAGGTGTAGAGCGTGTCGTACACGTTTTGCAGGTCAAGCGTTTTGCCAGTCGCCGTGTCAGCGACCTCCGAGCGGGTGAAAATGTCGGAATTGAAAACGGCGGTCTTGCACTGGTCGGTGAGATGTTCTACATACTCCTTTTGGAAGGTAACTACGTCAACGGCGGGGGACTTGAAAACGAGAAGTTTGTCGAGGTCTAAAAGGTCTTCGCTATCCTTTGGCAGTTTTATGTAAATAACGTCTTGCGCCGATGAAATGGACGAAATGCCCGTGCCGTGACACGTTGGGCAAAGCCCGCCGTTTGCCTGTTTCCCGTTTATGCAGTCGTGTTCTGGGCATTTCGGCGCGTACTGCAAGCGGTGAGGGAACACCTGCTGCGTCATTGTAATATCCAGTTCGGAATTGACCTTGACCGACTTGCGAAGGAAAGGAACGGCAGCCTCATAAGGAGTGACGAACGTTTGCCCGTTCGTCCAGCCGTCGCGCAAATAGCCCGCTTGCTTGGCGGGTACGCGCCCGGCGTTGTGCGGCGGGTAGAACTGCAAAAAATACACCTTGTCGCCCGTGCGAAGCCAGCCGCCCGTATCGGTGAACGTGTATTTGTCTTTTTCTGTGCTAAGGGGGATTCCCGGCGTGTCGCTCGCTACCTGCGTGAGCGTGAAGGATTCGTTTTCGAGATAGACGGTATATTTCTTGCCCTTGCCCCTTGAATTTGATTTTGTCGGCAGGGCGATTTCTGTTTCGGCGATTAGGTGTTGGAGAACGTTGTTTTGATATTCGTAATCTACCGCCTGTTTCGAGTAAACCTCAAAGGGGTACGGGGCGGCGCGTTCAAAGCGGGCATCGAACGGCGCAAATTCCACAACTATAAAAGCGTTCGGGTCGGTCTTGTTGATTTCGAGCCAGCGCGTTTGAACGTAATTGTCAAGGCTTCTAATGCCCCAAAATATGTCCAATCTGTTTTGCAGGGCTGCCGTTTTTTCGGAAAGGTCGGCTCTTTTATCCTCTGCTGAATGCTCCAGAACCCGGCGAAGTGGGGCGCGGGGTACTTTGTAGAAAACGTCCATCAGGTTATGCACTACGGACGTTACGATGTGTTCGGTAAGTGCTTTGCGCTGCGAAAAAGCGTCGTCGTCTTCACGTTTGACGTATTGTTTTAACAGGTCGTCGAGGCCGTCGCCGGTTGCGAGTTTGCGGTATAGGTCGGCGAGGTAAACGGTACGCTCGTACCATGTGTGCCGATAGTCTTTAATAACCACCTGCAAAAGACGCTCTAATGCTTGCTCGCGTGTTGTCAAAGTGTTTGCTTATATGCTTAAAAACCGCTCAAAATCGTTGGCGGCTATGGTTGTGCAAAAATAGTCAAGCGAATCGCTGCAATGCCCGTATTTCTCGAAAGTCTGCCCCGTCACGTCGTCCTTTGCCTTTTCTTTCCACTTTAAACCGTTCTGGTCTTGCTTCAAATAGGTGAGGTCAACGATGCTCTCTTTGCAGTTCTCACCTATCAAAATCCGGTACGCCGTTTTCCCGTCGAACATATTGTTTATGAAGTCTCTGCGCTTCAAAACGGGCGGGTTTCTCCGTTGCGTCCTATCGCTCGCGTTGTTCATCCACCTGCGCAAAACCCGCGTAACGATTTCATAGTCTGTCACGTTCGCCCGCGTGTCCGATTTATGCCCCGATGCGTCGCCGTAGAAAAACACGCTTTCCATTTTCGCTCCCCACTTCGCCGCTATCGCCTCGCAAAGCCTTTCCGTCGTGTTGTTCGGGTTTGTAAGACAAAATTCGTCAAACTGCCTCAACTCCGTTTTGTCCCCTACATTCTCTACCTGCCAAAGACAAGCCGTAATGTACGGCACAACGTTTTGGTCAAAGGTTATGTGGACGGGCAATCCCGGTTTAAACTCTACTTTTCCGATGTGCCGCGCCGCGCTGAAACCTGAATAAAACTCCCCACCCGTGCGGCTGAAAGGGTTTGCGTAAATCAATGCCTTCGCCCTTTCCTCCGAATTGTTGTCGAGCATCCCTTGAATGTACCCGCCCGGCAAATTGTGTTCGTTGTGCCAAGTGCTGCTTATTGCCGCACACTTGTCTTTAAACTGCTTTTGGAAAAAGCCCGTTTTCGAGTAGATGCGCGATTCGATTTCAGCCCGGTATGTGTCAAGTTCAAACCATTCGTTCAGCCATTGCACTTTTGCAGGGCTTGTCAGGATGTAGAGCGGCGTGTGCGCGTCCCTGCCTTCCGTCTCAACAAGCCTCCCGTTTTCAAAACCCATCGCTGACTGCCTCAAGCCCCTCAAAATGACCTCCTTAACGTCTTGCTCCCGCGTGTCCTTTGTTTCGTCCAGTATCGCCCACGCGAACTGCTTTCCGTCGTGCGCCTTCGCGTTGTCCAAACTGCCAACAAAAATGACCGCGCCGTTGGGGAAACTGATAACACCTGAATAACTGTCGAAGTTATGCCCTTCCGTTTTCCATCCCTCCAAAGGCTGCTTTCCGACAATGTAGTTTACCCCTTCCTTCATCCCGAAATAGTTTTCCCAAACCTCCCTTACCCGTAGCATCGTGGCAAGGTTAAGTTGCCCGTATGTATTCGCGCCGATGAATCCCTTTGCCTTTGGGAAATTCGTGGCGTAAAATGCCGAAATGATGCCCGCCAAGTGCGTTTTTCCAGAGCCAACGCCGCCCAAAAAAAGGTTTATCTTTTTGCCCGACGTGCAAATGTACCGTTGCGGCTCGGACAGCCTTAGCCCCACGTCTCCCATTTTTTAGCATAATGTTTGCCGTCACAAAAAAACACTTAATTTTGCAACCAGCACAAAAAAAGTGCCGATATTTTTATGGCTTTGATTCAGTTGCCCTTAGAAACCAATTCTTTCGAGGGGAAAAGCGGGAAAAAATACATCGTGCAGCCCGACGTTTCGGTTTACCGTTTCCAGAAGTTCGAGCAACTTCAAATTGAGGCGCAACTTCTGATGTCCGTTTCCGGCTTTCACCAAGAAGTGCGGAAGATAAGGGAACTCATGGAAAAGCCGCAATTTGCCAGCGCGTCGAGCGCGGTCGTGAACCTCGAAAACGGCACGGCACGGGCAATGCGGGGCGACCCTTCGCCGCTTCTTTACATCGCAACGCTTTTCATTTGCACCGACGACGAACCGCAAGACGCATGGAGCGAGGCCGCCGCAATGGAGAAAATAACTGATTGGGGGCAGTACGCCGCCTCTTTTTTTTTGACATTGGCAGCGCGTTTCACGGCTCGCTATATTCAAGACTTCAATTCAGATTCCCTGAATACTTTGCTCCAAAAGGCGACCGAGAAAAGCCCCGAAGAGGCGATGCCGACGAAGGCGAAGAAGAAATAAAGCCGCACTTTGTGGCCGTTTCTGAAAACGAGGAAAGTTGGACGCACTTGAAAATGGCCGTTGCTTCGCCCTCCCTGCCGTTCGATTCTATTAACCGCCTCAGCGTGTTTGAGTTTTTCAGCATATTAAGGCAAAGACACTCGCAAAATGAATCCAAAAAATAAACTTTTCATCTTTGAAGGTGACGGCATTTATTTAGGATGCACGGTTATTGCCCGCGCTCCGAACAAAAAACAAGCCGCAGAAGCAATAAAAAAGCAACTCGAAACACACCACCTTTTTATCAAAAATTCAGATTTCGAGCAACGAACGAAACAAATACCCCAAAACCAAGATATTGTTTACTTTGACAACGGTGACTACTAATGATAGAAACAGCCGCTAACCTCATGGCCGAACGCTTGCGGGAACTTTCGTTTCTCGAAACCGTGTGCGGCCTTGCCGTGCCTCAAAAGTTCAACGACGGCGGAACGGTGAAAACCTTGCCAGCGTGTGACCCGTTGACCGGAAAAGAAAGGGTATGGCTCGTTCCAGAGAGCGAAAAAAGCAGCATCGCCTATTTTGAAATGATTTCAAATCGTTCGAGCGATATGCTGTCAGCCGACAGGGGCTGGATTTACGACGCTGTTTTGCGCGTCGTCGTTTGGCTGAACAACGACCGCCTTTCGCCTCAATACTCTACCCCGTCGGCGATGTCGGCTGTTTTGTCTAAGTTGCAAGGCAGGTATTCAGATTTCCCGCCCGTTCACAATCTGCGGGTTTGGGCGCAAAGCGAGCCGATACGGTCGGTTGATGCTGTTTTCGGGAAATGGACTTACGACGAATCGGAACTGCAATACCTCATGCCGCCCTACGCTTATTTTGCCTTTGACTTTCAGATTTCCTACGTTGTTCAGGCGTTTTGCCCGATGCCTGTGGCGGTTAAAGAGCCGTGTTGTTAGAACCTGCCCTTACGAATTAAATAAATATTTTGATTCAATGTGAGGTTTTTAGAACCCTGCCCCGAACGATAGTCATTAACAGCGTGGTTGAAAAGCGTTAGTTTCGTTTCGGTATCTGTCATAAAATCGGAGTAGATGCTTTCGCCTAAGTCCTTTGCGGAAAATTTCATACCGTCAAATTCAAATTGGTGTTCATAAAGCGCCTTAAAATCCTTCTCTCTTGTTTTTGACGTTTCGGCTATCTTTAACAGACACTTCCAAAGAAAGTCTTCGCAGCACTCATTGAAAATTGCCTGTTTTGACGCTTTATCCAAAAGGCCGTCAAAGTGATGCGTGACCGATACTCCCACACCCTCAAAGGAAAATGTTGCCGAAACCGATAGTTTTATTTTGCTCATGCTAACAACTTTGGATTTTCAACTCTCCCTCCAAATCGCCGTTTTCGCGGCGGTGTTCTCTGAAATACTGATTCGAGAGGGGAATTTGTTTGAAAGATACGGCTTTTGGTTGGACAAATTGCCAACCTTTTGGGCAAAGCCGCTTGGTTATTGTGCGGCCTGTTTTGCCGGGCAAATAGGGTTTTGGAGTTTTCTTGTTTTGGAGTTTGAGTTTGGTTTAGAATTTGCCGCCCGCCTCGTTTCCTTTTCCTCGCTTTCTATTCTTTCGGCTTTTCTGCTTTCTGCTCTGATTCGGGCGGCGCGTCGTCAGTAGGCGGGCGGAATGAGATTTCGATTTTGGGGAGGAGTTTCTCAACGTCCTTTTGCAGCCCTAAATCTATGTTTGTCGGCACTTTCCCCAGCGTCCTGTCCAAATACATTTCCAACAATTTCGGGTCTGCCTTGCTCACCTTTGAAGCCCACGCTTGCGCCGCCGCTTCGACCGTCGGGGTTTTAAAGCGAACCTTTGCCTTTTTGCCCGTCGGCTTATCGTTTTCGTCCAACAGTTCCGCCTCGACGACCGCCCAACCTTCGCCCTCCATGAGTTTACGGACGGCCTCCACGATATTGACCTGCGGCTGCTTCCGGTTTTCCGGCTGCCGTTCGGCGCTGAATTGCGTAGCCTTGCTTATTTCGCCTCCTTTTAAGTTGTCACCTTTCGGCATTTTCACCGTATTTTCACCGTATTTAGAGCGTTCAGGTCGGCATCGAACCGCCCTCTCCCGACTGGTTGCCGGGCGCATCGCCAATGATGCTTTGAACGCTTTTGTTTCGCCTTTCGGCCAATGTGATTTTTTCGCCCCGGTACATTCCCGCGCCGATTTTGTCTATTTCTGAAAATGGGATGATGCGGCAGTTTGGTTTGCAGGTTTTGTCGAGAAGGTAGATGTAGCGGAATTGATAGCCTTTTAACACCTCGCCGCCGACAGCCGAAACATATTTTTTAAAATCGTATTTCCCGCCAGTCAATTCATAATAAGTTCGCCCTGAAAGTTCAGGTCTCTTTTGGGTTGGATTTGATTCGAGTGTCATTTTGTGCATTACTCCAAACTTCGAGGCGCAGGTGTTTGAGTTTTCAACAATGCCAGTTAACATAAAGCCAGCCGCCCGATAAATTGCTCCGTCCCCGCACTGCGTTCCATCGGAAAAAGAAAGAATCCATTTGACGTGGGGGGCGTTTTTGCGAATGAGGCGGAAAGAGATGGCGAGGCATCGGGATTCTGAATTTTTTGGCAAATGCTCGTCGAAGGCCATGCGGTTTAGTTCGAGCATTTCGTTCCAAAGTGTGCCTGTGACGAGTGGCAAAACCTTGCGTTTGTCCAACGGTGAACCATACTGCATTACACCGTGCAAATTGCCGTCGAGAAATGCGCCAAAATGCAAGGTGCTGTTTTGAACAACTTTCCCCGAATAATGCCATTTTTTTACAAAGGCATTTGCTGCATCACGCGGTATCACCTTCAAAATGATGTCTTTAGCCCTTCCCATTTTTGAACTATTAGATACAAGGCGTTTCCGTTGCTGTTTTCATTCCCAAAGGTTTCGGCATATTTGAAATCTTCGGTTTGTTTCATGTCGGCAATTTTCTCCTGAATGATGCGCACCTGTTCATCGGCAAGGCTGAACGTCATTTGCTGGAATGGGGAACGGTCGCCATCGGGCAGCGAGAATCCGTCGGACAGGTTTTCAGGTTGAAGTGTTTCATCCACGCCCCCAAACACATACGTCGGCACACCAAATTCCTCCAACTCTTGCGGCTCAAACTCGAAATACGTCGCCAACCGCTCGCTGTCCCATTGCCCAAACTCGCCGTTTGCGATAATCGTAGCCGCGTCTGCCTTCGCTTTTTCCCAGAACACTTCCCGGTACGTGTAACGCTGTCCGTTCGGTAGTTCGATGTACCCCGCCGCCGTTGTGCCGTCTTTCTGCGGGGGGCTGAACGTTTGTAGAATTACGGGCTTGCCCTTCTTCTTTCTGAAAACCCTCAAACGCTGGTGGCCGCCGATTAGGGAAACGCATTCGGGGTTCGTATTGTAAACCACGCCGGAAAGGTCGCCGTATTCTTCGAGGTACTCTTCGAGTTTCTCAAAGCGAGCGTCCGTTATCTGTCGCGGGTTGTGCGGGTTTAGTTTTATGTCGTTGAGCGTCATTAGCCGCACTTCTTTTAGGTTAGCCAAATTTCTTGCCCTGTTTTTATTCTAAAAAGCCCTCTAACCTCTTTTGGGGCAAAATGAATTATTTTTACAAATTCGCCCGCGTTTCCTCCCTCAAGCACAGTCGCGCAATTTTCAATTCTGTCCGTTTCAAATCTTGCCAGCCTTGCGGTTTTCAGTTCCGCGTCAACAATAACCCGGTGGAACATTTGCATATTCTCACTTGCAACCACTTCAAAGTATTGCACCCCATCTTCTCTTGTTGTTATTTCCATTTTAAACGCTCGTTTAACTTTACAAAGATGCAAACTCCTCTTTTAGCAAGGCAATTTCATCTTCACACGTTTTTACAATGGTTTGAAGGCAGAGAGCCGCAAGTTCGTTTTTCTTAGTGGAACTCGACACGTTGTTCATTTGTTGCAAAAACTCCACCAAAACCTCAATAGGCTTTTGCGTCAAGCGGCGCTCGTTTGTCAATACCTCGACAATCCTTTCAGCGTCTTTGAGCCTTTGTTGAATCGCATTGGCTTTGTTTAGAGCGTAAATGTCCATTTTTATGTTGTTTGATTTTTTCGCCCGCTTTCATTGCGGCGAGTATGTGGCAAAGTGTTGGTTTCATTTCTCGCTGTTTCGCATCGCCTTTTTTTGGTCGGCCTCGCCTTTCGCGCCCGCTCGAACAGCGAACAGGACGAACAGGGCGAAAATTATGAGCGCAACAAGATAGACCATTTTTTTCGATTTTACCTGCCGATGCCTTTTGCAGCCTCAAAAAGAGCCGCGAAAAAGCAAAGAACGAGGGCGAGATATTTCATCGTATTATTTCGATAAATTCATTGTCAATGGGCGTTTTGAACACAGCGCATCCGTCTTGATACTGAACCGAAAAGCAAAATTCGTCCCCTTCAATCCAGCCTTTTATTGTCTCCCCCTTGCCGAAAAACTGCGACCGTCCGTTTTCGTTCTTCATCCATTGCGGTCGTTTCACGATTGCCGTCACCGCCCCGCTCTCAACGTCTCTGCTTGAACCGACGTGAACGAGCATCAGAAACCAGACCGCGCCCGCCAATGCGCCCGCAAAAACCGCTATCAATGTCCACGCCCATATCGGCATCAGTACAAAATTTCAATTCTCGTGTCGCTTTTCGGGATTTTGACTTTTTTCAGTCTCCCTGCTGAATCGGGCAGCCAGAACGTGAAAATCCCGTTGCGGCTCATTCTGCCGCTCCACGTTTGCCCGGCCTCGACTTTTGTGCGCCTCGTCGGGGAAAATCCTGATTTTATCAGTACGGTCGTTATCGGGAAAAAAAATTCCATGTCGAGCCTTTTTAAAAGCAGCAGCCCGCAGACCTTTTGACCGCAGACTGCCGCTCCCGCCTTCGTCACCGATTCACGTCGTGTGACGGCAACAAAGGTAGGCATATTTTTTAAAAAACAAACCCCCGCCTCTGACTTTTCAAAAGCGGGGATTTTTACGAACCTTATCTCAAGAAGAGTGTGACCTTTCTGGTTTTTTAGAGGCAAATGCCGTGCCAATTACTGGATTTCTTTTGAGGTTTTCGGCATGAGGTGAAACGTCATTCCGCGCACCTTGCCCGATGCGCTGCCGTTGCGCCGGACGTGGATGTATTCGCCGTGCGCGTTGTCGAGGCAGTACCACCCCGTTTTGTCCACGCTGAACGTTCCGGCGATTTCAAACTGCCCTTTGGCGGGCAAAACGACGGACGCGCCCATGCAGGGTTTGAAATAAATCGTTGCTTGTTCGCCGTTTTCAAAATCGGCGACCATGTGGCCGCAGTAAAAGGCGATGTTCTCGGCGATTCCCTGCGGTTTTTGCGTGGCTTTTGGCGGTACTTCGTTGTTACAGGCAACGAGGGTGAGTAGCGCGAAAATCGCGCTTGCAAAGAGTTTCATAAGTCGTTGAAAAATTTGGTGAAGAAAATCGGGGGGATTTTCTTTTAGGGGCAAGGATTGTGCCTAACTGTAAATTTTCTTAGTGCGGGCTATTCGGCTTCGGCGATGTGCGTTTCAATAATCTTTCTCAATGTCTCAAGCAATCTTGCGTTTTTCTGCAAAATCGGCGTGAATTTCCCGTGCAGGTTTTCGACTTCGATTCGCAACCTGTTTCTTTCCAGTATAATTTCGTTGATATGCTTGCCCTCCAGCGTTTCCGCTTCAACCCCTTCCGTCGCGTTCACGGCGGCGATGGCGGCGCGGGCTTGCTGAAAGTGCCATGCGGTCAGCGTGATAGTAGCCCCTGTTTTTTCCCATCCGTCTAAATCTGCTTGTGGGAAGTCAAGCAGGTTTTTCAACGCTTCCAAGAGCCGGGCGTTTTGGGCTTGTAGGTACTCGTTCACCTCCTGTTGGAACTCAACCATCATATCAATAACCAAATCCTGTTGGTCATCTGTCAATTCTTTCAGCCACTTATTGTAATGTGCCTTTCGTCCAAAGAAAAAACCAGCGTCTAATTTTATTTTTGGTGTGTTCATTTTCCAAAATTTTAGCCCCGTGAGGGGCGGGTTAGAGTTGAAAGTTGCGGCGAACTGCCGCCTATCGTATAGCCGTTAAACGCGGCCATCGGTAGGCTTGGAGTTAGCCGCGATTGAAAAGCGCGGAGTAGAAAACAAATTCTACCCCTGCCTTAACCCGCCGCGCCGCCGTGCTGCTCGAAAATGCGTTCAGGTCTTTGTACCCGAACGCGGCGGCAATGTCGCGGTCTTTGAGTTTCATGCTGTTGAGGATTTCCCGGTAGTTGCGAGGCGTTCCGGGCGGGATGAACCGGAAATAGGTGTCTACCCTGCAATTCTGGCAAGGCAATTCTTCGTTTTCCGGCTCACAGGCTGACCCGCAAAAGCGACATTCCAACACCGCCGAGTTTTTAGGCTCGGCGGTGGGGCTTGCGGACGTGGTGCGATTAGAATTTTTCATTTTTGGCGTTTTTGCCGGGCTAACGTATAGGAATCCTCTCTGTCATTATCTACCCAGTTATTATGAGGGACAAACTGGTCGATTACGCGACCCTTTTTGTCAGTTCGGACTGCGGCAACCATTGTACCCTGCCGCTCAGGGTCAGTGTATAAAATTTCACCTGATTCTGTTTTGAAAACTAACTGCGTTGTCATTTTTTTTAGATTTTACCCGCCCGCTTCATTGCGTTTGGTAGGACAAAGATACGGTCATTGTTTGTATTTGCAAATATTTTCGCAAATTATTTTACAAATTTATTTGCAAATGCTAATAGGCGACAAATAAGCGGCTAACCCTGCATCCACGCCAACGCCGCGTAAACCTTGCGCAGCATGGATGCCTCAGTTAGCCTTTTAAAAGCATTTCAAAAATACCGACCGCCATTTCAACGCTCCAAACGAACGCACAGAAATAGCCCTCTTTTTCCAGTTTCGACATTGTTCGCGCCTGTGCCTCAACGTGCGCGTTTTTCCTGAGCGTCACGCCGTCTGCTTTGTAGGGCGTTTCGGCTTTGAACTCGAAATAAATCCCGTGATAACCGCCGACTGCTTTATTTATGAAAACGTCCGGCTGTTTTTCGTTCGGGCTGCTCAGGGCGTTCGCCCTCACCTGCTGGATTTGGGTTTTCTTTATGTGCGCCGCCGTGTCGCTGAATACGATGACGGTCGGGTGCTTGATTGACATTTCCCGCACGAAGGCGGCTTGTATGGCGTATTCGGGTTGAGCCTTGCGTGTTGGCGGCTTTTTGCCACTTTGGAAGTCTCGCAATTCTTTGACCGTCCAGACATTTGTTTTGGTTTCGCCTACGCTATTTTTCATTATCAAGCGTCATTTCAATTTCTCGAATGATTTTGTCATAATTTTGCAACGCATCTGCCCCGAACAAAACCACTTTGTCATCAAATCTTTTTCCGCGAATCTCGAAGAGATGCTGCACAAGCACAAAAACGGTCTCAATTCCGTTTTCTGTAATGCTTATTTTTTTGCCAAGCCGGAGACGTGATTTTGGTGGCTTGGCGGCTTTGTAAACATCTGCGACGTACACCTCGAAATCTATAAATCTCGGCGAGATGACCGCGATATATTTGTTATTTTTCATCCTCAAACATTTTTTCGATTTGCGCTTTCAAATCGCTGTCCAGCCGCGTTTGATAGCCTTCGTTTAACGGGTCTTTCAGTCGGCGCAGGATTTCGCGGAGAATCGAGCGCGGGTCAGCGTGGAGAAGTTCGACGAACTCAAATCCGGCATCGGTGATTTTCCCAAATTCTGATTTGATTTTCAACCTCCCGCTTTCCGCAGAAAAGCCGATAATCTCAACGGGCAAAATGCCGTCGAAAATTGCTTTTTGTCTATTGTAGAAGGCTGCGCTTTTAAAAAAGTCGGTTGTCATAATTCGAGTTTGGTTTGTTCAAAATACATTTCTTGCGGGTCAAACAGGCTTGTTTTGCTCGCTATGTGTTTTTCAAAGCGGGCGCAGCCTTGCCTGAAATAGTCCGTGTCAAGTTCACACCCCCAAAAATCGAAGCCCATGTCCCATGCTGCTATTCTGCTCGATTGGCTGCCCATCATTGGGTCGAAGATTTTATCGCTGGGCTTCGCGTAGTTTTTCAAAAGCCATTTGTAAAGGGCTACGGGCTTTTGGGTGGGGTGGAATCGCTCAGCATGGTCGGTTGCAACCCTATACTTAAAAATTCTTGCAACCAAATCAAAACTTGTCCATGCAAACTCGCAGTCTGCAAAATTTCTACCTGCATTTTCTTTATCCCAAATCAAAAAACACCTTGTTACTCCAAGTGAAAAATAGTTTCCGCCCCAAATTATCTGGTTTTTGCTTTTATCTTTTAAGGTCTCGAATAAAATTGGAACGGGCGCTGAATTATCCCATTTTTTTTCTGTTATTTTCTTATTCCTCTGAAGGCTACGCCCGAAGCCTTTGGATGCTCCTATCCCATACGGCGGGTCTGCAATAACCAAATCAAAGAAC
>Ga0116143_10001471_pt1 | contig 28242 bp, 25 predicted proteins | sample AD_UKC034_MetaG_FD_89745 | JGI IMG/M metagenome (GOLD analysis project Ga0116143, IMG submission 89745) | Active sludge microbial communities of municipal wastewater-treating anaerobic digesters from USA - AD_UKC034_MetaG | ecosystem: Engineered > Bioreactor > Anaerobic > Digestate | place: USA...
GGCGCGGTGCTGCAGGCGGTGCGCCACGCGCTGGACCTGGACGCCGACCCTGCGCGCATCGACCCAGTGCTCGCCAGCGTCCCGGGGCCGGCCTGCCCAGGCATCCGCCTGCCGGGCGCGGTCGACGGCTTCGAGCTCGCGGTGCGCGTGATCCTCGGGCAGCAGGTGACGGTGAAGGCCGCGCGAACGCTCGCGGAGCGCCTGATCCAGCGTTTCGGCACGCCGGTGCAGACGCCCTGGCCGGCGCTGCACCACATCTTCCCGGATGCAGCCACACTCGCCGCCGCCAGCGCCGATTCGATCGGCGAGCTCGGCATCGTGCGCCAGCGCGTGCACGCGCTGCAGGCGCTGGCCGCCGAGGTCGCCTCCGGGCGGCTTTCCCTGCACCGCGCCGCGCCGCTCGATGAGACGCTGGCTGCGCTGCGCGCGCTGCCCGGCATCGGGCCGTGGTCGGCGCAGCTGATCGCGATGCGGGCGCTGGCCTGGCCCGACGCCTGGCCGGCGGCCGACATCGGCCTGATGAACGCGCTGGGCACACGCGACCCGCGCGAGGTCGAGGCGCGCGCCGAGCCCTGGCGCCCCTGGCGGGCGTACGCGCTGATGAAACTCTGGCGCGCACAGGAGAACGCCGGATGAAGACGAATCCGTACGCGAAGCTGCGCGGCGCGCGCATCGTCGCCTGCGCCGACATCGAGACGCCGCTCGGCACGATGAGCGCGCTGGCCACCGCGAAGGGGCTGGCCGCCCTCTGGTTCGACGCCCGCAAGCGCGATAGGGATGGATGGGCCGCGCACGGCGCTGACGCACAGGACGGCCGCCACCCCGCGATCGCCGCGGCGCGGCGCTGGCTGCAGGCCTACTGGGCCGGCGAGGACCCGACGGAAATCGAGGTGCCGCTCGACCTGCACGGCACGCCGCTGCAACAAGCAGTGTGGACGGCGCTGCGTGCGATCCCCTACGGCCGCACGCGCAGCTACGGCGAGGTCGCGGCCGCGTGCGGCCTGTCCCGCACCGCCGCTGCGCGCGCAACGGGTGCGGCCTGCGGCGCCAACCCGGTGGGCCTGATCGTGCCCTGTCATCGCGTGCTCGGCGCCAAGGGCGCGCTCACCGGCTTCTCGGCCGGGATCGAGCGCAAGATCGCGCTGCTGCGCCACGAAGGCGCGCTGCTCGCCTGAGCGACGAGGCTTGCCGCCCTCACGCAAATGTGGCTCTGCCACTTTGCTTGACCCCGCGGGCGGCGGGCCGGGTCACGGCCGGGACCTGGGGGTGCTCTCAAGCAAATGTGGCTCTGCCACTTTGCTTGACCCCCTCGGGGGGCGGGCCGGGCTACGGCCCGGACCTGGGGGCGCTCTCAGGCCACGATCTCCAGCGTCAGCCCCGACAGACGCGGGTCCGAGAGCTTCGTCTGCCAGCGCTGACCGGGCACGAGCGGGTGGGCGTCGGTCAGCGTGCCGGTCGTGACGATGTCGCCGGCGGCAATGCGCCAGTGCGGGGTCGTGCGTGCCATCTCATCGACCAGCGTGCGCAGCGCCTGCAAGGGGCCATCGAGCACGAACGCTCCGCGTCCCTGCTCGACCGGAGCCCCGTTGCAGTGCAGTTCGACCTGCAGTGCGCTCAGGTCCGCGGCGAGCTCGGGCCAGTCCCTGGCCGCGCTGCGCGGCCCGACGCGCAGCCGGCCGTGCAGCGCGAAGTCGGCGACCGTGTCCGCCGCCTGGAAGCGCCAGCCTTCGAAGTGCGTGTGCACGACCTCGAAGGCGTGCGCGACCCACTCGATGCAGCCCTGCAGCTCGGCAAGCGTCATGCCCGGGCGCGGCGCGCGGCCGATGCCGAAGGCGATCTCGGGCTCGAGCCGCGGCTGGCAGAGGCCGCGCAGTGCCAGCGAGCCGTGGTCTTCAGGCAGCGGTTCCACCGTGCTGTCCCAGACCGGCCCCCAGCAGGGCGCGTAGACCCCGTAGATCGGCCAGATGTGGCGATTGGTGAAGCCGATCTTCCAGCCCAGTGGCCGCTCGCCGCGCGCCAGGCGCCGCTGGTGCAGCGCCTCGGCGACTGCGTACCCGTCCGCGCTGCCGAAGCCGCCGGGCCGGGCCGAGGGCAGTGGCAGCGTGCAGGCCTGATCCCAGGCATCGAGCAGCTGGTCGGCCAGCCGCTGCACCTCGTCGCCCGTCATGGTTCGTTCTTTCAGCTCACCCCGTTGCGGCCATTATCCGGACTGCCCGTCGGGATGTCGTTCCTCATCAGACGACGCAGGCGGCGCTGCGACTTGATTCGCGGCCAAAGCGCTCCAACTATGACGGACACGCCCGGCCCCCGACTGGACCCCCATGAGCTCCGACACCACCATCCGCATCCCCGCCCGCCTGCAGACGTTGGCGGCAACGGCCGTACTGCTGGAGAAACTCGATCGCCTGCCGCGCTCGGCCAGCGCCGACCAGTACCTGCGTCTGGTCGGACAGGTCCACCGACTGCTCGACGATGCGGAAGGTGACCCCGCACTCGAAGGCCTGCTCGAGCGCCTGCCCGCGCTGTCCGAGCTGCACGAGAACCGGCACTACGAGCAGGCGGGGCTGTGTCGCTCGTCGCTGGACGATGCGATCGAGGCCGAGCAGCAGGCACGCACATTGATCGAGCGGCTGCGCACGCGTTGACCCGAACCGGCTCCGACACGGACCACTGCAGCGTGAGGACGGTCTCTCATGCCTTGATGAAGCAAAAATCTCGTTGCTTCATACTCAAGCGCGTATAATGCACCCACGGTGGCGCACCGCGCTGATTGTCAGGCGGTGGGTTGCGGCTTGATCTTTCGTTCGCCGCACCGTTAGTCGACTGATTCGCCCGACGCCCGGCGATCAGGAGCGCCCCGAGGACTTGCTGGAGCCACCGCGCGCTCCACATCGCCCGCCCGGGAGTCGCGTGACGGCCAAGCCCGTCGTTTCCGGCCCCCATACGACACGTTTGCCGCGCCGAGCGCGCGTGGCCTGGGCATTCGTCGCCCTGGCCTTTGCGTCTCCTTCCTCATCCACCAAGGGGGGTTCATGGCCAAGACGATCCGGATCGAAAATGTGTTCAAGGTCTTCGGCGATCAGCCGGAGCAGGCGCTCGCACTGGCGCGCCAAGGCCTGTCCAAACAGGAGATCGTGCAGAGGACCGGCCAGTCGATCGGCGTCTTCGACGCCAGCTTCACGATCGAGGCCGGCGAGATCTTCGTCGTCATGGGTCTTTCGGGCTCGGGCAAGTCGACGCTCGTGCGCCTGCTCAACCGCCTGATCGAGCCCACCTCCGGGCGCATCCTGGTCGAAGGCGAGAACATCAACGACTACGACGAGGCGCGGCTGCGCGAATTCCGGCGCAAGGACATCAGCATGGTGTTCCAGTCCTTCGCGCTGCTGCCGCATCTGACGGTGCTCGAGAACACGGCCTTCGGGCTCGAGCTGGCCGGCGTCGACAAGGCGACGCGCCTGGCACAGGCTCAGGCGGCGCTGGCGCAGGTCGGGCTCGAGGTCTGGGGCAAGGCCTACCCCGACGAGCTCTCGGGCGGCATGCAGCAGCGCGTGGGCCTGGCCCGGGCGATGGCGGCCGATCCGTCGATCCTGCTGATGGACGAGGCCTTCTCGGCGCTGGACCCGATCATCCGTACCGACATGCAGGACGAGCTGCTGCGGCTGCAGCAGGAGAAGCGCCGCACGATCGTCTTCATCTCGCACGATCTGGACGAGGCGATGCGCATCGGCGACCGCATCGCGATCATGAAGGACGGCCAGGTCGTCCAGGTCGGGACGCCCGAGGAGATCCTGCGCGCGCCCGCCGACGAATACGTGCGCAACTTCACCCGCGGCGTCGACGCGGCCGCGGTCTTCAAGGCCGGCGACATCGCACGCAAGACGCAGGTCGAGGTCTCGGAGAGCCCGAGCCGCGGCTGCCGGCCGGCGCTCAAGCGGCTGCAGACGCAGGACCGCGAATGGGGCTACGTCGTGACCCCGGATCACCGCTTCCTCGGCGTGGTGTCGGCCGATTCGCTGCGCGAGGCGCTTCGCGGGCACGAAGGGCCGCTCGGCCTGCGGCACGCCTTCCTCGAGGGCATCGAGCCCGTCTCCGCGGACACGGTGATCAGCCAGCTCTATGCGCGCATGGTCGCGTGCCCCTGCCCGCTGCCGGTGGTCGACGGCGAGGGCCGCTTCGTCGGCGCGATCAGCAAGACCACGCTGCTGAAGTTCCTCGATCCGACGACCGATCCGCACGGCAACCCGCTGCCCGCGCTGACACCCGAAACCTCCGCGGCAAGCGCCGCGGCCGAGGCCTGATCGGCGATCGGCCGCCCCCCGAGCCACCGGCCCACGATCTTCCAGGAAACCCGCTCATGAGTGACCACACGCAGGCCCAGAGCCTCGACGCAACCCAGAAGCCCAGCCCCGACCCGACCCGCGATCTCAGCACGGATCCGTGGAACAACTCGCCCTCGACCCAGGGCGAAGCCGCAGCCGATCCCTGGAGCGCAGCGCAGACCCCTGGCGCCGCAGCGGATCCGGCGCATACGACCGACGCCACTTCGCCAGCCGGCGGCGGTGCGGATGCCTGGACGGGCGGTGGCGGCGACGCCGGAGCCGACGCGTGGGCCACTGGAGGCGATGCGGGCCCGCCGTCGGACTTCCTGCATGGCGTGACGACCGACGACGGCGGCTTCGCGCTGCACCGGCTCTGGGACGGAAGCCTTCCGATCCAGGACTGGATCAATCAGGGCCTGGACTGGGTGGTCGCGCACTTCCGGCCGGTCTTCATCGCCCTGCGCGGGCCTGTGGACGCCCTGCTCGGCAGCGTCGAAGCGGCGCTGCAGTACCCGCCGACGCTGCTGATGGTCACTCTGCTTTCGCTGCTGGCCTGGCAGCTGGCCGGCGGTGTCCTGGGCCTGGCGACCCTCATCTCGCTGCTCGTCGTCGCGATGCTCGGCATCTGGCCCGAGGCGATGGTCACGCTCTCGCTGGTGCTCACCTCGCTGCTCTTCTGCGTCGTGATCGGGCTGCCGCTGGGCATCCTGCTGGCCCGAAGCGACCGCGCGCAGGGCATCGTGCGCCCGGTGCTCGACGCGATGCAGACGACCCCGGCCTTCGTCTACCTGGTGCCGGTGGTGATGCTCTTCGGCATCGGCAACGTCCCGGGCGTCATCGTCACGATCATCTTCGCGCTGCCGCCGCTGGTGCGCCTGACCAACCTGGGTATCCGCCAGGTGCGGCCCGACCTCGTCGAGGCGGCGCGCGCCTACGGCGCTTCGCCGTGGCAGCTGCTGACCAAGGTGCAGCTGCCGCTGGCGATGCCCTCGATCATGGCCGGCATCAACCAGACGCTGATGCTCAGCCTCTCGATGGTCGTCATCGCATCGATGATCGCCGTCGGCGGCCTGGGCCTGATGGTGCTACGCGGCATCGGGCGTCTTGACATGGGTCTGGCCGCGGTCGGCGGCCTGGGCATCGTGATCCTGGCGATCGTGCTCGATCGCATCACCCAGGCGATGGGCAAACCGCGTCGCGACCAGCGCCAGCGCTGGTACACGCGCGGTCCCGTGGGCCTTGTGTGGCGACTGCAGCACCGGCCCGAACCGGCGGCCGCCGCCACCACGACACCGCCGCGAACCGCCTGATCGCCCGATCCGGCAGCGGCACAGCCGTCTCTCATCCCCCTCAACCCAGCCAGGAGCCTGCCTATGAATTCCGCCCCAAGCCTGCGCGCCACGAAACACCTGCGGACCCTCTTCGCCACGCTGGCGCTGTCAGCCGCGGCAACGGTCGGCATGGCCGCGGACGGGCCGGGCAAGGGCGTGACGGTGCAGCCGCTCAAGAGCACGATCGCCGAGGAGACCTTCCAGACCCTGCTGGTGATGAAGGCGCTCGAGGAGCTGGGCTATGACGTCAAGCCGATCAAGGAGGTCGACTATCCGGCCGCGCACCTGGCGATCGCCAACGGCGACGGCACCTTCCTCGCCGATCACTGGGACCCGCTGCACGCCGACTACTTCAAGAACGCCGGCGGGAACACGAAGCTCTGGCGTGACAACAGCTACTCGCCCGGCGCGCTGCAGGGCTACCTGATCGACAAGAAGACCGCCGACCAGTACAAGATCACCAGCATCGCGCAGATGGCCGATCCGAAGATCGCCAAGCTCTTCGACGCCGACGGCGACGGCAAGGCCGACCTCACGGGCTGCAACCCCGGCTGGGGCTGCGAGGCCGTGATCGAGCACCAGCTCGACGCCTACAAGCTGCGCGGCCAGGTCACGCATGTGCAGGGCAACTACTCGGCACTGATCGCCGACACGATCGCCCGCTACCGGCAAGGCAAGCCGGTCTTCTATTACACGTGGACGCCGTACTGGGTCAGCAACGTGATGGTCCCCGGCCGCGACGCCGTCTGGCTGCAGGTGCCGTTCTCGTCGCTGCCGGGCGAACAGAAGGGCATCGACACCAAGCTGCCCAACGGCCAGAACTACGGCTTCATCGTCAACACCCAGCGCATCCTCGCGAACCGGGCTTTCGTCGAGGCCAACCCGGCGGCCAAGAAGCTCTTCACCGAGATGCAGTTGCCGATCGCCGACATCAACGCGCAGAACAAGGCGATGCACGACGGCGCCAACAAGGCCGCCGACATCGAGCAGCACGTGCAGGGCTGGATCAAGGCGCACCGCAAGCAGTTCGACACCTGGATCGCCAACGCCCGGGCCGCGGCGCGCTGAGCACCGACGGGACTCGCGCGGCCCTCGCCCGCGCAAGCCTCGCTGCCGGCCCGGCAGGCGTGTGCCGCTCACCCGTGCTCGAACGCGAGCATCAGACCCAGCACGATCAGCACGAGGCCGCTGGCCTGATGGACGCGGCGGAGAATGCCGGGCTGGCGCCGCACCGACGCCGAGAGCCAGCCGGCGAACACCGCGATCGGCGCCTTGATGAGAAAGGTCAGCGCGGCAAAGCTCGCGCCGAGAACGAAGAGTGCGAGCACCGGCTGCGTGATCCTGGCCGGAACGAACTGCGGCAGGAACGCAAGATAGAAGAGCAGGATCTTCGGGTTCGACATGTTGGAGAGCGCACCCTGCGTGAAGCTGCGCAGCGTGGACATCCGCGACGGCTTGCCGCTGGCAAGCGCGAGCTCGCCCGAGGAACGCAGCAGCGACACCCCGAGATAGAGCAGGTAGAGCGCACCGACGAGCCGCAGCACGGTGAAGAGTCGATCCGATGCCTGCAGCAGCGCGCCGACGCCGAGCGTGACCAGCGCCGTATGCACGAGCAGCCCGGTGCTGACCCCGGCAGCCGTCACGACACCGGCACGCGTGCCGGCCGAGAGCGCACGCGAGATCACGAGGGTCATGTCCTGCCCCGGGATGAGGATCACCAGCAGCGACGCGGCGATGAAGGCCGGCCAGGAGAGTTCGAGCATGAGGAAGTCCGGCGCCGAGCCCGCGCCGGCGAGCGCGCCGGGCGCAACGCGATGGATCGATGCGCGAAGTATCGCGATCCTGCCCCAGTGATTGGATGCAAGATCAGCACATTCGAGGCCTTCGCTTAGCGTTTTTGTCTAAACTGAATGCGTTTTGTAGCTACGATGAGTTGGAATGCTCGATTCGATAGACAAACGCATCCTTCGCGCGCTGCAGCGCAACGCCAAGCAGACCAACGCCGAGCTTGCGCAGGAGGTCGGGCTCTCGGCAACGCCCTGCTCTCGCCGCGTCCAGCTTCTGGAGAAGCAAGGCGTGATCGCCGGCTACGTCGCGATGCTGAATCCGGCAGCCGTCGAGCTGAAGTTCATGGCTTTCGTGCGCATCACGCTCGAGCGCCAGGACAAGACGACGGTCGAGCGCTTCGCCCGTGAAATGGAAGCGGCACCCGAGGTGCTCGAGTGCCACCTGATGGCCGGCAGCTATGACTACCTGCTGCGCGTCGTCGCGCGCGACCTCGACGACTACCAGCGCTTCCAGATGGAGACGCTGACGAAGATCGACGGCGTGCGCAACGTCGTCACCGAGATTCCGCTGCGAAGCGTCAAACAGACGAGCCGGCTGCCGATCTGAGCATCCCGAGAACGCGGCTTCGCGCGGGCCGCCCGGTGTTCAGACCAACAACTGGCCGCTGGCCACGACCGCGGCGGCGCCGGCGATGCGCACGCGAAGCGCCCCGCCTTCTCGCTCCCACGAGGCGTGAACCTGGCCGTCGCGGCCGATCTCGATGCCCTGCTCCGCGAGGTAACGGCCGCTGCGCTCGTCCGCGTGCTTGTGGCGCGCGAGGTAGGCGGCAACGCTGCCGTTGCCCGATCCGCAGACCGGGTCTTCCGCGATGCCCTCGCCCGGCGCGAAGGTGCGCACGCGGATGCGCACCGGCCCGCCATCGCCCCGTTCGGCGAAGACGGTGACGCCGGCGGCACCCAGTACCCTGCACTCGCGCGCGATCAGCCCCTGGTCGGGTTCCAGCGAGGAAATCGCGGCCAGACTCGAGAGCTCGGCGATCAGCCAGGGGACACCGGTCGAGACGACCTCGAAGGGACTGCCCGCCAGGTCGCTTTCGCGGCAGCCGAGCATCCGGGCCACCGTCGCGCGGGAGAGTCCCGCCGCCGTCCAGGACGGCGCGCCCTGCGTCATCCGCAGCAGGACGCCGGCGCCGGATCGCAGGATCTCGACCGGCACGAAGCCGATGGCGCACTCCTGGCGCAGGAGCCGCAGCTCGGCCTTGTCTGCCCGGCGCGAGAGCACCGAATGCGCAGCGGCGATCGTCGGATGGCCGGCAAAGGGCAGCTCGCTCTTCGGCGTGAAAATGCGGACGCGGTAGTCGGCTTCGGGGCTCGTCGGCTGCAGGAGGAAGACCGTCTCGGAGAGGTTCATCTCGCGCGCGATCCGCTGCATGGTCGGCGCCGGAATCCCGTCGGCGTCGAAGACGACCGCAGCCGGGTTGCCGTACAGCGGCCGGTCGGTGAAGGCATCCACCTGGACGAAGTCGTGGCTCATGCGTCGGCCCTCGTGCTCGTGAGTGCCCGATGATGGACCGGGCGCCGACCCGGCGTCGGCACGACGCAAGCGGCGATGCGTGCCGGCACGTCATGCTGCAACCGCGATCTTCCGCGCCCGGATGCAGCGAGGCCGCCCGGGCGTGGTTCGGGAGAAAGCCTGCGTGCGCGGCCCGGACCGCCGGGGCCTGCGCGGGTTCCCGACGCGCTCAGTTGCGCTCGTCGGCCTTCGCTGGCGCGTCGTCGCTGCGGTTGCTCGTGAGCACGTCCCGCAGGGTCGAAGCCTCGCTCTTGAGCCAGTAGTCGACGTGCCCGACATGGTCGGCAAGGAACTGGTCGAGCCGCGTCCTGAAATTCGCCTCGGGCAGGCGCAGGTAGGCCTCGCTCTCGGCGCCCGCGCGCTCGATCTGCGCGCCCGCCTTCTGCGCGATGTGCAGCATCGCCGCGTTCTCGCTGAGCGACTGGATGTAGAGCGTGTCGACGCCGCGGTTGATCGTGTGCAGCGCGGCGCGCTCGAAGAGCAGCGTGCCGTAGCCCCGCCCGCGCGCGTGCTGCGAGACCGAGGCGCCGAATTCGGTGTAGCCGGGCTCCGTGGTGTCGCGCGGATGCGCCAGGTGCGCCATCGCGATCAGCTCGAGCTTGCGGTTGAAGATGCCGAAGAACTGGTCGCGCTCGAAGTCCAGCCCCTCGACGTAATGGCGGATCTGCTCGTCGGTCGCGTTGTAGCCGAAGCGCAGGTAGCGGTCGGCGGGCTCGAGCTGCAGCAGGTGCCAGAGGATCTGCGGGCGATAGCGCGATCCGATCTCGCGGATCGGAACCAGTGCCAGGTTTCGCGACGTCGACTCGCCGCTGGCCACCGACGGCTTCTCGGTCGGCGCAGCGTCTGCGTCGTGAGAGAGGGTGGAAGTGTCCATGCCCGGCATGTTAGGGGTTTGGCATGGACTTGCCACGCTCAGACTTGGGGTTTTCCTGGAGTCAACACTCCAATCCGGTCGCACCCGACACGGCGCGCCGCACCGGCCAGCTTTAGCGACAAAAGAAAAGCCGTTGCAAATCAGAGACTTGCAACGGCTTTTCGAAGAGATGGCGGAGTGGACGGGACTCGAACCCGCGACCCCCGGCGTGACAGGCCGGTATTCTAACCGACTGAACTACCACTCCGCGTCGGTAGCAGCGTCCGGGCTTGCGCCCCAAGTGCCGCCAGGCTTGGCCAGCTCGCGCTGGCGTCCCCTAGGGGATTCGAACCCCTGTTACAACCGTGAAAGGGTCGTGTCCTAGGCCTCTAGACGAAGGGGACTTGATCCTTCCCGCCTGAACAACGCTCGAGTGGTGGAGGTAAGCGGGATCGAACCGCTGACCTCTTGCATGCCATGCAAGCGCTCTCCCAGCTGAGCTATACCCCCCTCGGGTGAGTCGGTATCCGTTCTCGTCACCGCGCACGAAGCGCAGGCAGCGCGAACAAGCACCAACCGCTGTTCAAGCAAGTCCGTGACTATATCCGATTCTTCAAACGCTCCGCAAGCGATGCAGGACCGTCGTGCGCGAAAAGAGCGCGAGCACCGCATCGATCGACGGCGTCTGCGTGCGGCCGCAGACGAGCACGCGCAGAGCCGGCGCCAGCTGCGGCATCTTCAGCCCGTGCACGAGCAGCACCTCCTTCATCGCCGCGGCGATCGAGGCCTTGTCCCAGGCGATGCTCGCGAAGCGCTCGCGCAGGTCCTGCAGCGCCGGACGCACGGCATCGGTGAGGTGCGCGGCCAGATCTTCGGCGCTCGGCGCGACCTCGACGAACATCATCCCGATCCAGTCGGCGAGCTCGACCACGGTGCTGCAGCGCTCCTTGTAGAGCGCGCAGGCGGGGACGAGCGTCTCGGCCGCGCCGGCATCGACGCCGCGGCGCGAGAGCTGCTGCGCGACGAGGCCTGCCAGCCGCGCGTCGTCGGCCTGCTTGATGTAGTGCGCGTTGACCCAGGCGAGCTTGGCCGGGTCCCACTGCGCCGGGCTCTTCGCGAGATGGCTGCCGTCGAACCACTGCACCATCTGCGCGCGCGTGAAGAGCTCGTCGTCGCCGTGGCTCCAGCCCAGGCGCGCGAGATAGTTGAGCATCGCCTCGGGCAGGTAGCCCATCTCTTCGTACGCGGTGACGCTGACCGCGCCGCGACGCTTGGAGAGCTTCAGGCCGTCGTCGCCCAGGATGATCGGGCAGTGCCCGTACTGCGGCAGCGGCGCGCCCAGCGCGCGGAAGATGTTGATCTGCCAGGGCGTGTTGTTGATGTGCTCGTCGCCGCGGAAGACATGCGTGATGCCCATGTCGAGGTCGTCGACGACGACGGCGAAGTTGTAGGTCGGCACCCCGAGCGTGCCCGGCGGCGCGCCCGCCGGCGGCGGGCGCAGGATGATCAGGTCGTCGATCTCCTCGTTGGCGATGCGGATCGGGCCCTTCACCAGATCGTCCCAGGCCACCGCCCCTTCCTGCGGGGTGGCAAAGCGCACCACCGGCTGCACGCCCTCCGGGGGCGGCGGCAGCACCTTGCCCGGCGCCGGGCGCCAGCGGCCGTCGTAGCGCGTCTTCTCGCCGCGCGCGCGCTGCGCCTCGCGCATCGCATCCAGCTCCTCCGGTGTCGCGTAGCAGCGATACGCGGTGCCCGCGGCGATCATCTGCTCGGCGACCTCGTGATAGCGCACCAGACGCTGCATCTGGTAGTAGGGCCCCTCGTCGTAATCCAGGCCCAGCCAGTGCATCGAATCGAGGATCTGCTGCACCGATTCCTGGGTCGAGCGCTCGACGTCGGTGTCCTCGATGCGCAGCACGAACTTCCCGCCGTGGTGGCGTGCATAGGCCCAGGAATAGAGCGCGGTGCGCGCGGTGCCCAGGTGCAGGAAGCCGGTGGGCGACGGCGCGATGCGGGTGCGAACGGTCTTGGAGCTCATGCGTCGGTCACAGGGCAGTCATAGCGTGGCCAGGCCACGCTGCAGGTCGTCGGTGATGTCGTCGACATGCTCGAGACCCACGGCCAGGCGGATCAGTCCCTGCGTGACCCCGGCGGCCTGACGCTGCTCCTCGGTGAGGCGGCCGTGCGAGGTCGTCGCCGGGTGCGTGATGATGGTCTTGGTGTCGCCGAGGTTGGCCGCGATGCTGAGCACGCGCGTGCGGTCGACGACGTGGAAGGCCGCGCGCCGCGCGGCCTCGGCCGTCGGCGCGCGCAGCTCGAAGGCGAGCACCGCGCCGCCGATGCCCGACTGCTGCCGCATCGCCAGCGCGTGCTGCGGGTGCGAGGGCAGGCCCGGGTAGACGACGCGCGCCACGGCTGCCTCTCGCTCGAGCCAGCGCGCCACCGCGAGCGCGTTTTCGCTCTGCGCGCGCACGCGCAGCGCCAGTGTCTCGAGCGACTTCAGCACCACCCAGGCATTGAAGGGCGAGAGCACCATGCCCGCGGTGCGCAGCACCGGCCAGAAGGCCTCGCGCACGAGCCGCTCGCTCGCGCAGATCGCACCCGACATCACGCGGCCCTGGCCGTCGAGGAACTTCGTGCCGGCGTGCAGCGAGATGTCGGCACCCAGTTCCAGCGGTCGCTGCAGCACCGGCGTGCAGAACGTGTTGTCGACCGCCAGCAGCGCGCCGGCCTCGTGCGCGATCGCGGCGAGCGCCGCGATGTCGCAGACCTCGGTCAGCGGGTTGGTCGGCGTCTCGGCAAAGAGCAGCCGCGTCTGCGGGCGGATCGCCGCGCGCCACTCGCCGACGTCGGTCTGCGAGACGAAGTCGGTCGTGACGCCGAACTTGGCGAACTCCTTGCCGAAGAGACCCATCGTCGAGCCGAAGACCGAGCGCGAGCAGACGACGTGGTCGCCGGCCTTGAGCAGCCCCATGATCAGCAGCAGGATCGCGCTCATGCCGGTGGCGGTGGCGATCGCCGCCTCGGCGCCCTCCATCGCCGCCAGCCGCATCTCGAAGCTGCGCACCGTCGGGTTGGCCGTGCGCGTGTAGGTGAAGTCGCCCATCTCGGCGAAGCGCCAGGCGGCGGTTTCCGAATCGGGCTGCACGAAGGCACTGGAGAGGAAGAGCGCCTCCGAGTTCTCGCCGTGCCGGCTCGCCGGCAGGCCCATGCGCACGGCCAGCGTCTCGCGCCTCAGCCCCTCGGGCAGCGGACGCTCGCCGCCTCCCGTCGTTCGATCGTCTGCATTCATGTGCGGGTTCCACCGTGCAGCGACAGCCGCGAGTGCGCCCGATCGTCCTTGCCGCCCTCGCCGTCCTCGTCGCGGCCGTCGTCGGCCGGCATCTGCGTGCGTCGAGGTTGCGGGGCCGCCAGGTCGTCGACTCGGATGTCGCCGGTGATGTAGTGGCCGTCGAAGCAGCTCGCCTCCAGGCCGTCCAGTTTCGGGTTGAGCGCCCGGATCACGCGCTTCATCGCGTCCACATCCTGGTAGATGAGCGCATCGGCGCCGATGTATTCGCGGATCGCCTCGACGCTGCGGTCGTGCGCGATCAGTTCCTCGCGCGTGGGCATGTCGATGCCGTAGACGTTGGGCCAGCGCACCGGCGGCGCCGCACTGGCCATGTAGACCTTGCTCGCACCGGCTTCGCGCGCCATCTGCACGATCTCCTTGCTCGTCGTGCCGCGCACGATGCTGTCGTCGACGAGCAGCACGCGCCGGCCCCGGAACTCCATGCCGATCGCGTTGAGCTTCTGGCGCACGCTCTTCTTGCGCACCGCCTGTCCCGGCATGATGAAGGTGCGGCCGACGTAGCGGTTCTTCACGAAGCCCTCGCGATACGGGCGCCCGATCTTCTGCGCCAGCTGCATCGCGCTCGGGCGGCTGCTCTCGGGGATCGGGATCACGACGTCGATCTCGCCGGGCGGGATCGTGCTGATCACGCGCTGCGCGAGCGCCTCGCCGAGGTTGAGCCGCGCCTGGTAGACCGAGATGCCGTCGAGCACCGAATCCGGCCGCGCGAGGTAGACGTATTCGAAGGCGCAGGGGTTGAGCGTCGGGTGCTCGGCGCACTGGCGCGCGTGGACCTGACCCTGCAGGTCGACGAAGATCGCCTCGCCTGGAGCAACGTCGCGCAGCGGGCGATAGCCGGTGCCCTGCAGCGCCACGCTCTCGCTGGCGAGCATCACCTCGCCGGGCGCCGGCCCTTGGCCCAGGCACAGCGGGCGGATGCCGTAGGGATCGCGGAAGGCGAGCAGGCCATGCCCGGCGATCAGCGCGATCACCGCGTACGAACCGCGCACGCGGCGGTGCACCGCAGCCACCGCCTGGAACACCGCGTCGGGCGAGAGCGGCAGCTCGCGCGCGGCGAGCTCGAGCTCGTGCGCGAGCACGTTGATCAGCACCTCGGTGTCACTGTCGGTGTTGACGTGGCGACGGTCGACCGCGAACAGCTCCTGGCGCAGCGCGATGGCGTTCGTAAGGTTGCCGTTGTGCACGAGGACGATGCCGAACGGCGCGTTGACGTAGAAGGGCTGAGCCTCCTCCTCGCTGTCGGCGCTGCCCGCGGTCGGGTAGCGCACCTGCCCGAGGCCCACGCTGCCCGGCAGCGCGCGCATGTTGCGCGTGCGGAAGACGTCGCGCACCATGCCGCGCGCCTTGTGCATGTAGCACTTGGTGCCCTGCATCGTGACGATGCCCGCGGCGTCCTGGCCGCGGTGCTGCAGCAGCAGCAGCGCGTCGTAGAGAAGCTGGTTGACGGGCGAGCCCGAAATCACGCCGACGATGCCGCACATGGTGGCTCCTCAGGCCGGAAGATGACGCGCCATCGCGTCGGGCAGCAGCGGCTTGAGGCCGCCGAGCACCACGCCGAGCCAGCGCGCGCCTTCGGATTGCTGCCAGAGTGCGGACTGCGCCGCAGGCGTGAGCGCGAGGACGGTGCTCAGCGCCAGCAGCAGCACGCCGCCACGCAGCAGGCCGAAGCCTGCGCCGAGCACGCGATCGGGCATCGACAGGGGCGTGGCATGCACGAGCACGCGGATGAGTCGTGCGAGCAGCGCCCAGGCCACGAGGATGCCGACGAAGGCGACGACAAAGGCCGCGAGCGCGTTGCCCGCCGACCCGGGCACACCCACCGGCAGCCAGGTGCCGATGTCCCCAGCCAGGTACTGCGCGCCGAACCAGGCCACCACCCAGCCGGCAAGCGACATCAGCTCGAACATCAGTCCGCGCCAGACGCCAACGAGCATCGACAGCAGCAGCACCGCCAGCAGCGTCCAGTCGACCCAGGAGATCCCGGCCATCATCACAGCGTCAGAATATGTCCCGGCAGCCCCGCGGCCTGCAGCTTGCCGCTGGCGGCGTCGGCCTCGGCGCGGTTGCCGAAGGGCCCGACGCGTACGCGCGTGCGCGAGCCTGCCGGCGTCTCGACAACCTGGGTATAGGTCTTCAGGCCGAGCTTCTCGACGCGAGATCGCACCTCGCGCAGCGTGGCGGCGTCGCTATACGCGCCGACCTGAACGACGAAGCGGCTTTGCGCCGGCACCGAGGCCACCGCGGACGGCCCCGCCGGTGCAGCGGCAGCACCGACCGGGCGGTTCTCGAGCAATGCGCGTGCGCGCTCGCCGTCGCTCTTGCGCGCCGGCGCGGGCTTCTCCGGCTCGGACTGTGCCAGCCGCCCCGGTGCCGACGCCGCGGGCGCCTCGGCCGTGGTCGGCGGCGCGGTGACGGCGTCGGCAGGAGCCGATTCACCCGGCGACGCCGGAGCCTTGGCCGCATCGACGGCCGGCGGCTCGACCTCGGGCTCGGGCGGCGGCGTCGGGGATCCGGGTCCCGGCGGCAGGGCCGTGACGACACCGGAATTGGATGATCGCGCCCCCGCCTGCGTACCGGCCTCACCCTGCCTGGGCATCTCGATCATCACCTCGCCGGGCAGGGGTCGCGGCTGGGTCTCGAAGAGCAGCGGGAAGACGATCACGCCGATCGCCAGCAGCACGACGGCACCGATCAGGCGCCGGCGGGCGCGCACGCGAGCCTCCTGCACCGGACCGGCCTCCTCGCCCGGCAACTCGCCTGCCATGGCGGCATCCGGCTTCTTGTCTTTGCGCTTGAGGAACGTGGAGGAGGCCATACGCGGGGCCGGGCGGCACCAATTGGACGCGGCGGACGCGAGTCCTTGGCGACTGCCGCTCGACGATCAGCCCAGATGCGGCGCCGAAAGCCGGGGCAGGCCGTCCTTCAGCACGCCACCGACGGTGAGGAAAGACCCGAAGACGATGATTCTATCGGTCGGGCCCGAGGCGGCCACCGCGGCCTGCAACGCGGCCGACGGGCTCTTGTGGGTGCTGTGCGCCGATTCGCCGACGAGTGTGGCCAGCTCGTCGACCGAGGCCGCACGCGGCCCGGGCAGCGCGCACAGGTACCAGTGGTCCACCAGGCGGCGCATGCGCTCGACCATCGGCGCGAGCTGCTTGTCACGCATCGCACCGAACACCGCGTAGGTGTGCTTGTGGATGCTGCCCATCGCCTTGAGGTTGGCGCCCAGCACCGAGACCGCCTGCATGTTGTGCGCGACATCCAGCACCAGGGTGGGCTGGCCCGGGACGACCTGGAAGCGGCCGGGCAGTTCCACCAGCGCCAGACCCACCCGCACCGCCTGCGCGCTGATCGGCAGCTGCATGCGCAGCGCCTCGAAGACGGCGAGCACACCGGACGCATTGAGCAGCTGGTTGGCGCCGCGCAGCGCCGGATACCCCAGGCCCGCGTAGCGCTGGCTGCGCCCGCCCCAGGTCCACTGCATGCGGTCGCCGGCGTAGGTGAAATCGCGCCCGGCCAGCCACAGGTCGGCGCCGATGCGCTCGCCGTGATCGAGCACGCTCTGCGGCGGCTGCGGGTCGGCGATGACCGCAGGCCGTCCGGGACGCATCACGTGCGCCTTCTCCAGGCCGATCGCCTCGCGGTTGTCGCCCAGCGTGTCGATGTGATCGAGGTCGATGCTGGTCAGCAGCACGCAGTCGGCGTCGATCACGTTGACCGCATCCAGCCGGCCCCCAAGCCCCACTTCGAGGATCACCAGGTCGAGCCCCGCGCCGGACAGCGCACGCATGATCACGAAGGTCGTGAACTCGAACCAGGTCAGCGGCAGCTCGCCACGCGCCTCCTCGACCGCCTCGAAGTGCGGCAGCAGCGCGGCCGCGTCGATCATGCGGCCGTCGATACGGCAGCGCTCCTCGAAGTGCACGAGGTGCGGCTTGCTGTACAGCCCGACGCGGTAGCCGGCCTCGCGCGCAATCGCCTCGAGCATCGCGCAGCTCGAACCCTTGCCGTTGGTGCCGGCGACGAGGACGACGGGGCAATCGAACTGCAGGCCGAGGCGCTCCCGCAGCGCGCGCAATTCGTCCAGCGGCCGATTCTTCGGTTTGGCGTGCTGTTGCTCGCAGTAGGCGAGCCAGCCCTCGAGCGTCTCGGGGCGCGTCATGGTGCGAAAGGGGGATTCTCAGTGGATACGTCTTGCGCGCCCAACGCAAACCGGGCCCGAAGCGGGCCCGGCCGCAGCGTGCGCAGCCTGCTCAGGCCACTGCATCGGCACTCTGGCGCTGCAGCATCGCCAGCGCGCGGGCGATCGTGGGTCGAAGCTGTCGGCGATCGACGATCATGTCCAGCGCGCCCTTGCCGAGCAGGAATTCGGCGCACTGAAAGCCTTCGGGCAACTTCTCGCGCACGGTGTTCTCGATCACGCGCGGGCCGGCAAAACCGATCAGCGCCTTGGGCTCGGCGATGACGATGTCGCCCATGAACGCGAAGCTCGCCGAGACGCCGCCCATCGTCGGGTCGGTGAGGACGCTGATGTAGGGCAGGCGCGTCTTGGCCAGATGCGTGAGCGCGGCGTTCGTCTTGGCCATCTGCAGCAGGCTCAGCACGCCCTCCTGCATGCGCGCGCCGCCGGTGGCGGCGAAGCTCACGAACGGCACCTTCTGCTCGACCGCGGTCTCGACGCCGCGCACGAAGCGCTCGCCGACCACCGAGCCCATCGACCCGCCCATGAAATCGAACTCGAAACAGGCCGCAACCACCGGCACGCTCATCACCGCGCCGCCGATGACGACGAGCGCGTCGGTCTCGCCGGTGGCCTCGAGCGCCGCCTTCAGCCGCTCGGGGTACTTCTTGCTGTCGCGGAACTTGAGCGCGTCGGTGGGCAGCACCTCCTGCCCGATCTCGTAGCGGCCCTCGGGGTCGAGAAAGGCGTCCAGCCGCGCGCGCGCGCCGATGCGGTGGTGGTGCCCGCACTTCGGGCAGACGTTGAGGTTCTGCTCGAGGTCGCTCTTGTAGAGCACCGTCTCGCACTCGGGGCACTTGATCCACAAGCCCTCGGGCACCGTGCGGCGCTCGCTCGGGTCGGTGGGCTGAATCTTGGGCGGAAGCAGCTTCTCGAGCCAGCTCATGCGTGCCTACTCCTTCGGAAGTTCGTCCAGCGCCTGCCGGATCTCGGCCATGAAGGCCTGCGCCGCAGGCGCGACATTCTCGCGCGGCAGCGGCTGCAGGATCTGCACCAGGCGCGAACCGATGATCACCGCATCCGCCACCCGGCCCACCGCCTGCGCGCTGGCCGCATCGCGGATGCCGAAACCGACCCCCACCGGCAGCTTCACGTGCTGGCGGATGCGCGGCAGCATCTGCGCCACCGCGTCGGTGTCCAGGTGGCCGGCACCGGTCACGCCCTTGAGCGAGACATAGTACACGTAGCCGCTGGCGACCTCCGCGACCTCGCGCATGCGCGCGTCGGTCGAGGTCGGGGCGAGCAGGAAGATCAGGTCGAGGCCCGCCGCCCGCATGCGTTCGGCCAGGTCCCGGCACTCCTCGGGCGGGTAGTCGACGATCAGCAGCCCGTCGACGCCGGCCTGCGCCGCCGCCGCGACGAAGGCGCCCTCGCCGTGACGGCCGTCGAAGCGCTCGACCGGGTTCGCGTAGCCCATCAGCACGACCGGCGTCTTCGCGTCGCGCGCGCGGAAGGTCCGCACCGCGTCCAGCACCTGCGGCAGGCCGATGCCTCGAGCGAGCGCCCGCTCACCGGCCTGCTGGATCACCGGGCCATCGGCCATCGGGTCGCTGAAGGGCACGCCCAGTTCGACGATATCGGCGCCGCCGGCCACCAGCGCGTGCATCAGCTCGGGCGTGATGTCGGCGTAGGGATCGCCGGTGGTGATGTAGGGGATCAGCGCGCGGCGGCCCTGCGCCTTCAGCGCGGAGAGCGTGGCTTCGATGCGGCTCATCGCGCGCCCTCCCCGTCGACCAGGCCCGGCAGGCGGATGCCCTGCATCGCGGCCACCGTGTTGATGTCCTTGTCGCCGCGGCCGGAGAGGTTGACGAGCAGGATCGCCGCGCGCGGCATCGTGGCCGCGAGCTTCATCGCGTGCGCGACCGCGTGGCTCGATTCCAGCGCCGGGATGATGCCCTCGGTGCGGCAGAGGCGGTGGAAGGCCGCGAGCGCCTCTTCGTCGGTGATGCCGACGTACTCGGCGCGGCCGATGTCGTGCAGGTAGGCGTGCTCGGGGCCGACGCCGGGATAGTCCAGGCCCGCGGAGACCGAGTGCGTCTCGATGATCTGGCCGTTGTCGTCCTGCAGCAGGTAGGTCCGGTTGCCGTGCAGCACGCCCGGAGACCCGGCGCAGATGCTCGCCGCGTGCCGGCCGCTGGCCAGCCCCAGGCCCGCTGCCTCGACGCCGATGAGGCGCGTGCCCTCGTGCTCGAGGTAGGGATAGAAGATGCCCATCGCGTTGCTGCCGCCGCCGACGCAGGCGATCACCGCGTCGGGCTGGCGGCCGGCCAGCTTGGGCATCTGCACGAGGCACTCGTCCCCGATGACGCGCTGGAAGTCACGCACCATCATCGGATAAGGGTGCGGGCCGGCGACGGTGCCGATGATGTAGAAGGTGTCCTCGACGTTCGTCACCCAGTCGCGCAGCGCCTCGTTGAGCGCGTCCTTGAGCGTCCTGCTGCCCGATTCCACCGGCACCACGGTGGCGCCCAGCAGCTGCATGCGGTAGACGTTCGGGCTCTGGCGCTTCACGTCCTCGCTGCCCATGTAGACGACGCACTGCAGCCCGTAGCGCGCGCAGATCGTCGCGGTGGCCACGCCGTGCTGCCCGGCGCCCGTCTCGGCGATCACCCGCGGCTTGCCCATGCGCCGCGCCAGCAGCGCCTGGCCGATGGTGTTGTTGATCTTGTGCGCGCCGGTGTGGTTGAGGTCCTCGCGCTTGAGGTAGATCTGCGCGCCGCCGATCTCGCGCGAGAGCCGCGCGGCGTGGTAGATCGGGCTTGGGCGGCCGACGAAGTGCGCGAGCTCGTGACGGAACTCGGCCTCGAAGGCCGGATCGGCGCGGCAGGCCGCGTAGGCCGCCTGCAGTTCCTGCAGCGCGTGGGTCAGGGTCTCGGCAACGAAGCTGCCGCCGTAGTAGGTGCCGCGCACGGGGCCGAAGCGGCCGTGGGCGTCGGGTTGCTGATAGCGTGTCATGGGATCCTGGCGCCGCCGGTTCGGAAAACCGCGGGTCGGCGCATGTTCAGGGTGTCGCGAGGCGCTCGTCGGCTGCGCGCACCGCCTGGCAGAACCGGCGCATCAGCCCGGCGTCCTTGACGCCCTTGGCCGACTCGACGCCGGAGCTCACGTCAACGGCATAAGGCCGGACGCGCAGGATCCCATCGGTCACGTTTGCCGGATTCAACCCACCAGACAAAACGACCGGAGAGGGAACGCTTGGTGGAAGCAGTGACCAATCGAAAGCCTTTCCGCCGCCGCCGTAGCCCTCGACATGGGCGTCCAGCAGCAGCGCCGTCGCAGCGCGAAAGCGCTCGGCGAAGTCTAGCAAATCGAAACCCGGCGCCATGCGCGCGGCACGCAGGAAGGGCCGGCCCGCGGCCTGGCACTGCTCGGGCGTCTCGTCGCCGTGGAACTGCAGCAGCGCCTGCGGCAGCGCCTGCGCCGCGGCATGAACCTCGCCCGGCGAGGCGTTGACGAAGAGCAGCACCGGCGTGACGAAGGGCGGCAGCCGGCGCGCAAGCTCACCGGCTCGCGCCAGCGTCACCGCGCGCGGGCTCTTCGGGTAGAGCACGAAGCCCAGCGCGTCGGCCCCGGCCTCAATCGCTGCATCGACGTCGGCCTCGCGCGTGAGGCCGCAGATCTTGATTCGGGTGCGCATTCAGGGCAGCCAGTCGAGAGCCGGCGGATGCTCGGGCAGGCCAAGCGCGGCATCGTAGTACGGGCCGAGGAAGTAGAGGCCTGCGCTCGGGAAGGTGGGTGCAGCGGCATCGCGCGAGCGCGCGGCCAGCACCTCGGCCATCCAGCCCGGCGCGCGGCGGCCGCTGCCCACGGCGACCAGGCAGCCGAGGATGTTGCGCACCATGTGGTGCAGGAAGGCGCTGCCGTCGAAATCGAAGTGCCAGTAGGCGCCACGGCGATCGATGTCGATGCGGTGCAGCGTCTTCACCGGCGAGCGCGCCTGGCACTCGGCGGCGCGAAACGAGCTGAAGTCGTGTTCCCCGATGAGGACCGCGGCCGCCGCGCGCATCGCCTCGCCGTCCAGCGGCCGGAACACCCAGCCGGCGAGCCCCGCCTCGAGCGAGGGCCGCACCGGCGACTCGAGCACGACGAAGCGGTAGCGCCGGCCGCGGGCGCTGTTGCGCGCGTGGAAGTGCCGCGGCACCTCGCGGCACCACTGCACCGCGATGTCGGCCGGCAGGTAGCGATTGCTGCCGCGCACCCAGGAGAAGAGATCCCGCTGCACCGGCGGGTCCAGGTGCACGACCTGATTGACGCCGTGCACGCCGGCGTCGGTGCGGCCGGCGCAGACCGTCGTCACCCGCCGCGCGGCGAAGGCCGAGAGCGCGTCCTCGAGCCGGTCCTGCACCGTCTGCCCGCCGGGCTGCGATTGCCAGCCCTGGTAGGCACTGCCGCGGTAGCTCAGGCCCAGCGCCAGGCGAGCCGGGCGCGCCGGATCCGCATCGTCGGCAGTGCCATCGGCGGCGGCGGCGCGGGGTTCTGCGCCGCCGGACGCCGGGCCGGTCGCGCCGGCCGGGGCGCGTTCCTCAGGCAAGGCCCTCGAGCATCGCCTGCGCCTTGGACTTCACGAGGCCATCGGCCTTGGCGATGACCTCCTCGAGCAGGTCGCGTGCGCCCTCGATGTCGCCGATCTGCCGGAACTCCTCGGCGAGCTCGAGCTTGCGCGCCAGCGGATCCCCGCCCTCGTCGATCGTCACGTCGACGCCGGTCTCGGCCGCGCCGCCGTCCTGCATCTCGGTCGGCAGCATCGGAGCCGTGCCGGCATCCCCGGCCCCGCCGATGTGGAAATCGGCGAAATCCAGCGCTTGGTCGTTCACCTCGGCGCGCGGCAGCGGCATCGTCGGCGGCGACACCGGCTCGACGCCCAGCTGGTCGAGGTCGAAGTCGATGTCGCCCTCGGCCGGCGTCGGCATCGAGGGCATCATCGCTGCGGGTTCGGTGCTGACGTCGTCGAAGGCCGCTGCGGATTCCAGCTCCAGGCCCGGTTCGAGCGCGATGTCGGGCTGCGTCGGCATCGGTCGCGTCGTCTCGGCCGCGGTCGACGCCTCGTCGCCGCCAAGATCGAGATCCAGGTCCAGGCCGCCGGGCTGCGAATCCAGCCCCAGGTCGGCCGTGAACTCCGGCACCGACGGCGTCGCGGCGTACGGCTGCGTCGTCGCGCTCAGCGGTTCGACGACCGACTCCCCACCGGCGCCCTGCACCGGCTCGGGTCGACCGCCAGGCTGGTAAAGCGCGTTCTCGGGGTCGATCTGCAGCCCCATTTCCTGGGCCTTGGCCCAGTCCTCGCCCTCGCCATTGGTCAGCGCGTGCAGCTGCGTGGCCAGGAGCTCGAAGCCCTTGGTGTCGCGGCGCTTGGCGTAGACCTCGAGCAGTTTGGTGCGGATCGCCATGCGCTGCGGGTTCGCGCGCATCGCCTCCTTGAGGATCTCCTCGGCCTGCAGGTCGCGTCCGTAGGCGAGGTAGACATCGGCCTCGGCCACCGGGTCGACGTCGCCGATGGCGTCGAGCTGGCTGAGCGAATAGCTCATCGACGACGAAGTCGCCGAAGACGACGAAGGCGCTGCCGCCTCGTGAGTGTCGACCCGCTGACCGCCGCTGGCGCCGAAGAAGGAGTCCGGCTGGAGACGGCTTTCCAGGAATGAGGTCTCGCCGCTGCCGTGCTTGCGCGAACGGGCACGGTAGAGGCCCAGTCCGATCAGCAGCGCGATCAGGCCGCCGGCAGCCGGCAGCATCCAGGGGGAGTCGAGCAGGTTCTCGACGAAGCCGGGTTCGTCTTCACCCGTTGGCGCGGGCGTAGGCGCCGCAGCTGGTGCCGACGCCGGGGCCGGGGCCGACGGCGCCGCGGCAACCACCGGCGCCGCTTCGGGTGCCGAGGCCGCCGAGTCGCCAGGCCCTGCCGGTGCGGCGACCGGCGCGGCCGGCAACGCAGGCGCGGCCGCACTCGCCTGCGGCGCGGCAGCGGTCGCGGGACTCGGGGCGGCGGGAGCGCCGGGAGCCGCGGCAGTTCCCTGTTGCAGCTTGCGCAGCTCCTCGACGTTGCGCGAGAGCTCGGCCACGCGCGTTGCGCTGGCCTTGCCCTCGGCCTCACGCGAAATCGCGGCTTCCGGCGCGCTCGCCTGCACCGCGCCCTGCGACAGCGTCAGCTTGTCGGGACCGGCCGCCGCGGGCTGCCGACGGTCATCGACGCGTGCCTGCACGGTCCCCGTGGCCTGCCGCGCCGACCCCTCGTCGGCCTGCGTGCGCGCGCCGCCGGCCAGGCGCTGGCGGTAGGCGTCGAAGTCGGCGCTCTGCGTGCGGATGATCTCGCGCGCCTCAGCGGTGCTCACCTGCTGAGCGGCCTCGGCGCCGGGCAGTGTCAGCACGGATCCGGCGCGCAGCCGGTTCATGTTGCTGGCAACGAAGGCGTTCGGGTTGTTGCGGTAGAGCGAGACCAGCATCTGGTCGAGCGAGACCCCGGCCGGCAGCTTGCGCGACGCAATCCCGGAGAGTGTGTCGCCGCGGCGGACGAGGTACTCGCCCTGCTGCTCGCTCACGCGCGGCGTGGGTGCCGGCGCGGCGGTCGGCGGAGGCGCCAGCCGGCGTGCAGGGGTCGCAGGACTTGACGGCGGCGCTGCCACCGCAACGGCAGGCGGCGGCGGCGATGGCGCTGCCGTCGGCGCCGGCACCGGTGCCGGCGACGCCACAGGCGGCATGGTCGGCGTCGGCGCCGTGGCCACGCGGGTCGGCGGATCGAGCAGCAGCGTGTACTCGCGCACCAGGCGGCCACTGGCCCAGTTGGCCTCCACGATGACGTCGACGAAGGGTTCGACCAGGGGGCGGTCGCTGGCCAGTCGCAGCACCGCGCGCCCGTTCGCACCGCGGTCCAGGGTCACGCGGGCGCCGGCGAGCGCCGCGTTGTATTCGATCCCCGCGGCGCGGTATGCGTCGGGAGAGGCCAGTTTCAGCGCCAGCGAAGCCGCTTCTTCATTCGTGAGGCTCGTGACCTCGATGTCCGCGCGCAGGGGCTCGCCCAGCGCCGAGCGCACGGTCAGCCGACCGAGCCCAAGGGCCCAGGACGAGGACCCCATCAGACAGACGGCAGCGACTGCCACCGTCGTCAGCGCGAAACGGCCTGCTTTCAACGAGCGTTTTCTCAAGGCGTCCCCCTTGGGTGAGCGGCCGGTTCCCGTCATGAGTTCCGCCGCCGCGAACTCCTTTTACCCTCCACCGGGCGGCACGCCAGCGACGCGGATGCGGTGGAAATCACAGTAGCATCAAGCATATAGGCTGACAAGCTCACCTAAAGACTGATGTCCGCCGGCGAAATGCTTTGTTTCGCGGCGTCAGCGCGGCGTTGTTGCCAATCGGCAACGTCTGGCCGCGCGCTTTCCCGAGGATTTCACGGTCGGTCAAACGCGCGCCAGAGCCGCGCTCGCGAGCGGCGAGCGCGCGCCATCGCCCTGCCCGCCCCGCCAGACGGGCAGCCGACGGACTGCCCGCAGGAGCGAGCTTCAGGCCTCGAGCAGGATGCGCAGCATGCGGCGCAGCGGCTCGGCCGCGCCCCAGAGCAGCTGGTCGCCGACGGTGAAGGCGCCGAGGTATTCCGGCCCCATCGCCAGCTTGCGGATGCGACCCACCGGGATCGTGAGCGTGCCCGTCACGGCCACCGGCGTCAGCTCCCGGATCGTCGCCTCGCGGGTGTTGGGGACGACCTTCACCCAGGCGTTGTCGGCAGCGATCATCGCCTCGACGTCGGCCAGCGGGATGTTCTTCTTCAGCTTGAAGGTCAGCGCCTGGCTGTGGCAACGCATCGCGCCGATGCGCACGCAGAAGCCGTCCACCGGCACCGCGGGAGTGCCGAAGCCCGCGCCCTGGCCGAGGATCTTGTTGGTCTCGGCCATGCCTTTCCATTCCTCGCGGCTGACGCCGAAGCCCTCGTCGTCGCGCCCCTTGCCCGCACCCAGGTCCTTGTCGATCCACGGGATCAGCGAGCCGCCCAGCGGCACGCCGAAGTGCGCCGTCTCTTCGGCCGAGAGCGAGCGCTGCTTGGCGATGACGCGGCGATCGATCTCGAGGATCGCGCTCTTGGGGTCGGCGAGCAGCGCCTTCACCTCGGCGTTGAGCGTGCCGAACTGCGTCAGCAGCTCGCGCATGTGCTGCGCGCCGCCGCCGCTGGCGGCCTGGTAGGTCTGCGTGCTCATCCACTCGACGAGCCCGGCCTTGAAGAGTGCACCGACGCCCATCAGCATGCAGCTCACGGTGCAGTTGCCGCCGATCCATTCGCGCCCGCCCTTGACCAGCGCGTTCTTGATCACCGGCATGTTGACCGGGTCGAGCACGATCACCGCGTCGTCGCGCATGCGCAGGGCGCTCGCGGCGTCGATCCAGTGCCCCTTCCAGCCCGCGGCGCGCAGCTTGGGGTGGACTTCGTTCGTGTAGTCGCCGCCCTGGCAGGTGATGACGATGTCGCACTGCGAAAGCGCAGCGATGTCGAACGCATCCTTTAGCTTCTTCTCGTTCTTGGCCATCGCCGGCGCGTCGCCGCCGACGTTGCTCGTCGTGAAGAAGAGCGGTTCGATGAGCGCGAAGTCACCCTCGGCCTGCATGCGCTCCATCAACACGGAGCCGACCATGCCGCGCCAGCCGACCAAACCTACGAGTGCCATTTTTCGTCCTTGCCTTTCCGATCCTGATTCGGGCCCCTATTGGCGGGTTTCGCCTCGTCCCCGGGTCGTCTGCCGGGGTCCGAGCGGGCTGCAGGCGAGACGATCCGGGACGTTTTACGTCTTGGTGGTGATCGTTTTGCCGGTGATCGCCGCGACGACGGCGTCGCCCATCGCGCGCGTGCCGACCTTCGTCGTGCCTTCGCTCCAGATGTCGCCCGTGCGCAGGCCCGCGCCGAGCACGGCCTTGACCGCCGACTCGATGCGGTCGGCGGCCTCGGGCTGGTTGAGCGTGTAGCGCAGCATCATGGCGGCGGACAGGATTGTAGCGAGCGGGTTGGCCACGCCCTTGCCGGCGATGTCCGGCGCGCTGCCGTGGATCGGCTCGTAGAGGCCCTTGCCGTCCTTGTCCAGGCTCGCCGAAGGCAGCATGCCGATGCTGCCGGTGAGCATCGCCGCCTCGTCGGAGAGGATGTCGCCGAAGAGGTTGCCGGTGACGACGACGTCGAAGGCCTTGGGCGCGCGCACGAGCTGCATCGCGGCGTTGTCGACGTAGAGGTGTTCCAGCGTCACGTCCGGGTACTGCGCGTGCACCTCGGTGACGACGTCCTTCCAGAACTGGAAGGTCTCGAGCACGTTGGCCTTGTCGACCGAGGTCAGCTTGCGGCTGCGCTTGCGCGCGGCCTGGAAGGCCACGTGCGCGATGCGCTCGATCTCGGGCTTGCTGTAGCGCATGGTGTCGAAGGCTTCCTCGCTTCCGGGGAAGTGGCCGTCGACCGCGGTGCGCCGCCCGCGCGGCTGGCCGAAGTAGATGTCGCCGGTGAGCTCGCGGATGATGAGGATGTCCAGGCCCGCGACCAGCTCGGGCTTGAGCGAGGACGCGTGCGTGAGCTGTTCGTAGCAGATCGCCGGGCGGAAGTTGGCGAACAGGCCGAGCTCCTTGCGCAGCCCGAGGATGGCCTGCTCGGGGCGGTACTGGCGCTCGAGCTTGTCGTACTTCCAGTCGCCCACGGCGCCAAAGAGCACGGCATCCGCCGCCTTGGCCAGCGCCAGCGTCGCCTCGGGCAAGGGGTGGCCATGCGCGTCGAAGGCGGTGCCGCCGACGGCGGCGGACTCCATCTCGAACGGGAGCTCGAGCGCCTTGAGCACCTTGACGGCCTCGGCAACGATTTCGGGGCCGATGCCGTCACCCGGCAGGACTGCGATCTTCATGTCGTCTGCTGTTCTTGGAAGCGGTGGAGAAACGATCGGGCGATGAAGCGCTGAGGCGCTGGTGCCGATTCAGCTCGTCTTGCCGGCAGCGAGCCAGGGCTTGGCCGCCAGGCGCTTTTCCTCGAAGGCGCGGATCTTGTCGGCGTGCCGCAGCGTGAGTCCGATCTCGTCCAGCCCGCCGACCAGGCAGTGCTTGCGCCAGGGCTGCACGTCGACGGGGATCTCGCTGCCGTCGGGTCGCACGATCGCCTGCCGCGGCAGGTCGACCGTGAGCGTGTAGCCGGGCGTGGCCGCGACCGCCTCGAAGAGCTCGTCGACCTGCGCCTCGGGCAGGACGATGGGCAGCAGGCCGTTCTTGAAGCAGTTGTTGAAGAAGATGTCGGCAAAGCTGGGCCCGATCAGCGCGCGAAAGCCGTACTGCTGCAGCGCCCAGGGCGCGTGCTCGCGGCTCGAGCCGCAGCCGAAGTTCTTGCGCACGAGCAGGATCGACGCGCCCTGGTAGCGCGGCTGGTTGAGCACGAAGTCGGGGTTGGGCTTGCGCGTGGCGATGTCCTGCCCTGGTTCGCCATGGTCCAGGTAGCGCCATTCGTCGAAGAGGTTGGGGCCGAAGCCGCTGCGCAGGATGGACTTCAGGAACTGCTTGGGGATGATCGCGTCGGTGTCGACGTTCTCGCGGTCCATCGGAGCGACGAGCCCCTGGTGCACGGTGAAGGCTTGCATCGGGTGGTCCTCCGGGTTCAGGCGAGGCGGCGGATGTCGACGAAGCGGCCGACGATGGCGGCGGCCGCGGCCATCGCGGGGCTCACGAGGTGCGTGCGCCCGCCGTTGCCCTGCCGGCCCTCGAAGTTGCGGTTGCTCGTGCTCGCGCAGCGCTCGCCGGGCTCGAGGCGGTCGGCGTTCATCGCCAGGCACATGCTGCAGCCGGGCTCGCGCCAC
>Ga0116143_10001486_pt1 | contig 28039 bp, 39 predicted proteins | sample AD_UKC034_MetaG_FD_89745 | JGI IMG/M metagenome (GOLD analysis project Ga0116143, IMG submission 89745) | Active sludge microbial communities of municipal wastewater-treating anaerobic digesters from USA - AD_UKC034_MetaG | ecosystem: Engineered > Bioreactor > Anaerobic > Digestate | place: USA...
CGAAAATATCGGGCTGCTGTGAATTCTGGTGATACTGAAGGTGCTAGAATTGCTAGGCAACAATTAAAAGGAATCCGTTCAGTTGCAGCTCCCGTGGATAAAGAAGCAAGTTCAGAAGTTGAAGCAGATGAATTGAAGAAAGTTTCAAAAATTTCTAAAGCTGCCGCTAAAGAAGTAGATACTGCTTGGAATAAAGAAGCTGCGGATGCTGGTGTACCCGCGAAGACAGCACCTGGAGCTGTAGCTACAAAAGTTGCGGAACAACCTGCTCCAGTAGCAGATGTAGCTAAAAAGGCAGCAGTAGATGCTCCGGCTGCAGCTCCGGCAAAGAATACAGAAGATACTACTTCAGTTCTTTCTCATCTTGGTAAATCCGCCCGAAAAGTCGGAGATGATATTCAATCTGGTGTAAAAAGTTTTGGACATAAAGTTGCAGATCATCTTAGTAATCTTGATTATGGTAAGACAGCTTTAGCTAGTGGTGCAATTGCAGCTGGTCTCGGTGCATTGGCTTTAAGACGCCGAATGAAAAATGCTAAGCGGGAGTAATGAAATGATATCAATTATCGAAGCAAAATTGAGTCCCGAATATCTTGAAAATCTTCGAAAAACGTTTAATTACTTTCCTGAAAGAGGAAAATTTTTACATATCGCTGGAAAGGATCAACTCCTTCCAGCGAATCCTATTGATCAAGCAATTTTCGATGACAGATTTCGTCAAATAGCGAAAGCTGGTAAAAAAGTTGAAGATGCAGATATTAAAGATAAGATTTTAAAAACTTCGAAGAATTTTATTGGAGAACACCCATACCTTACTGGTGGAGCAGTTGCAGCTCTTGCCGCTGGTATCGGTGCCGCTGCTTTACGGAAACGTATGAAGAAAAATACGTAATGGGGGGAAATGATGGATATTAATAAAATTATTACAGAATCAATTTCTAATTTGATTAATGAAGATAAATCTGGATTTGATGCTGTTAAAGAAGCAGCAACAAATGCTGGTGGAAAAGTTACTGGAATTGCAAAAACTGCTGTAAAAGAAGGGAAAGATTTTATTAACGAAAGTCCTAAAACTTCAGCTGCAATGGCAGCGGCGCTTGCAGCTGGTCTTGGTGCTGTAGCATTCCGCAAAAAGCTTGCAGCATTAGCTAAAAAAGGTATGCCAGTTGTGAAAAAGAAAACAGCGGAAGTGGCAAAGAAAATTGCAAAGAAGCTTGAAAGTTAATAACAAAACAAAAAACTTTTTGGAGGAATATAAATTATGTTTCAGAGAGTAAATGCACTTTTAGAGTCAGAAGGAAATGTTCTTGTTGAAAAACATGAGGATGTGATTGTTGAAGCAATGACAGTCGTAAATGATTTTCAGAAACCCCTCAAGGCTTTTGTTCTGAACAATCCGCAGGAATTTATTGGTGAAAATACCGAGGAAACTTATAAGAATATTCGTGTATTTTCTGAAGTCGGAACATCTCAGTTTATTGCTGAAGTATCTAATCTTTATGGTGGAGTCATTCAGGAACAGACAATCACAGAAGATAAGGGGATTGCAGAGTATCTGTAATTTTTTAGGAAACAATTATGAAAAATCTTGATGCTTTAAATGAATTAAATCAAGATACACTTGCGAAGTTGGCTCTAGCGGCAGCTGCTGGATTGGTGGCAGCTGCCGGGGCCAAATCAATATATAAAAAATATAAAGAAAAAAAGCTATTAAAAAAGTACACAGGAACTTCGCAAGAACAAGAAAAGCATCGAAATGAAGACATGCTTCCAGATGTTTTATTAACTGGAATAGATGTTAAAAAATATGGGTAAATCATATGATACCTGTTAATTATTTATTCTTAAATGAAGGAATTGTTGGAAGATTCATAAATAGTGTTTCAAATATTATTGGGAGAAGAAGATCAACACAACCATTGGCTGTGCGACCAGATACTGTAAATAAAATTGCACAGGGTGGAGAATCTATCAAAAGATCGATACCTCGTCCAACGAGTGATAATGATAAATTAGGATTTAAACCACCTCGTATTTTGAGAATACCAAAATAATATGAAATAAAAATTACCGGCAAGATCTAGTTAAGATCTTGCCGGTAGTAAATATTTGATTAATTATTTATTTTAATTTGGGAGATGTTTCCATAATTTTGACTTAAATCCATTTCTTTACCTTCTTTGGTAATAATGAATACTAATGGAATATTGTTTTTGATCCACTCAAATTTTGAATTTTTGTAATAAGATTCAACATCTGAGAAACCATCAGTTAAGCTTATTACCATACTTAAATCATCTTTATATTTTTCCCAATATTCTGTTTGAATTTCTTCAAATAGGTATTTATGAGATGTTCCACCTCTACCACGATACCCTTCATCAGATATGAATCTGTAGAACTCATGAATATTATCTTTATCGAATGTTTTTCTTTGATGAATTATTGTATCGTGGATAATGAGATTAATTGTTTTGAAATGTCTCATACTTGCTTCAACAATTCCTGAAAACTTTTTTAAATTCTTATTAGAAACCGAACCTGATGAATCGATACCGACAATAAGCGTACCAGTTCCTTCTAAGTCTTGTGCGAGAGAAGTTCCTGGTAAATTTAATCGGTGTGGCATGAAGAATTTATTTAAGCTTCTCCAACTACGATCATCTGGTTTCATTATGATATTTGTTTTAATTGATTTCTCTACAAGTGTTTCCCAAGGAATTTCAACTTTCAAGAGTTCATCAAGATATGTTGTTAAATATCCTGGAAGATTTCCTTGGGTTTTGATATTTTCAAATAATGCTCGTGATTCAGCAACAAATTGATCAATTAACATATTTTTAGTAGATTCATCAAGTTCTTCTGATATACCATTTGGTGTTATTCCACCAATGATAGCAGATACTGTGAACAGTTGCTTCCCATTTCCGTCGGTTACTATTATCGACATATTTTGAGTATCACCAACTTTAATTTTTGATGGATGTTTCATAATCCAATCATATGCAAATTCAGCTGTACAATTTGGTTTTTGATACTCTAATTCTTCGATAATATTATATCTGTTATTATATGGTTTGATGATGTCGCTTAGTTTCTTTAAGAACACTTCTATAACATGATCACATGCGACATTCCATTCTTCCCATTTCCTGTCGCCACGTCTTGTTCCATGTTTGTTTAAAATATGTAGCAATTCGTGACAAATTATAAAAATTAGATTATTATATGTATAATCTGGTTTAATTAGGAAATGTTTATTTAAGAAGATCGCGCCGCTTTCAATCTTGTTTAAATTTTCACTGTCAAAACGAACATAACCTTCGATGTTCTCATCAAAGGTTTCTATGTCCCAAGTGAATTTGTTGGCGCACATCCCAAAGAAAATTAAAGCTTTAGTGAAAAGTTTTAATTTTGCTTTTCGAATTAATAACCCTAAGTCTTCTGGCATAATTATTCACCCATGTCAGATGTTAAGTCAATTACATCCTTTAAAGTTTCTCTAACGAGATCAGGTTCAGATTTTTGAATCTGAGAAATGATTTTTCCAACGATATTCTTTTTACCAATAATTTTTTCAGCTTGTCGCATCTCTTTAATCATCATGATTGATAATTCAGATGCTTCTTTCATAAAGAGACTGACAATATGTGAAATATTTGGAAGGATTTTATCTCTATCACTTCTTCCAATATAATTGGTTGTAAGAGCATAAGCTAATGCATATGCTTTTACTGAATCTGTTGGTAATTCATAAGTTTTGTAATTGGCTAAAATACTGTCAATATCAAATTCTGAATAAATCTTATAATAGGTTGTGAATTCTGATGCTCCCTCTTTTCCCACATAACCAGTACCTAGATACAAACAAGTATCAGTACTGATTGTTTTTTTGTGAGCTTCTTCTCTTGACTTGATTTCGTTCGCAAATCGTGTCCAAGATCTTGGAGATCCCCATGCGACGTCTACTTGTTCTTCTTCATGAAAGAATTTTTGATATTGTGAGTTTCCTAGAAAAGAAACAACACCAGCATGGACTCTTACATCTTCACGTAATGCGAAATTGGTTTTCCAACCATTAAAATCTGTGTAGACTGGCATCATGACACATCTATTAATAATTGCGCTGAACATTGATTTTGCTCCAGATTTACTACTTGTATTTCCTGCCATCATCATTGCGCAATTTTTTGGAATTTGATAACCTCTTAAGGTTCTTTCAGTAAATAACTCATAAAGAAGTCCCATATGAAGTGGTCCGAGTAAATGAGCATCATCTAGTAACCAAACAATTATTGAATCTTTCTTTTTTTCAGATAATTCATAAAGAACTTTCATAATATCTGGAAAAGACCAGATGGTGCCGAGAACTGGTTTGCCATTAATCATTATGGTATCAAATTGTGGAATGCCACCAGTTTCTTCAATTGGTTTTAATGCTAGGTGGGTTGAAACAATTCCGAAATTATATTGATTACTCAAATAATGAATACTGGCAGTTTTTCCACCACCTGGTGCGCCACATATAAATGGTATTCCAACATCAATTCCATTTACTTGTAAACCACAATTCCATAGGACTTCGTTCATTACTTCGTGTAAAGCTTTACTATTCTGCGAATCGTTAAACATTTTACCTCCTTAAATTAAAAATAATATATTCTTATTCTTATTATTTCTATATGAAATTTGAGAATACAAAAATGTGAGAGTTGGAGAACAATGAATACTCAAACTATTTCATTAACTGATCATTTTTCACAACAATCTTTTGATGTTAAAAATGTTTTTAAAGAGTTTGCTAAGCCAATTCTTAGCAACGTATTCTTTACAAATTTAGCGGCTTTAAGATTAGAATCAGATTTTTATGAATTTAAGATTGATAGATGGAATCAAAGACCTACTATGTTTTGTTTAGATGTTTATAAGGAGCCGTTATTATATCCAATTGTTATGCTGGTGAATAATATTAAAACATTCTTAGAATTCACTCCGGAACGATTCGCGCCGACGATAACCAATCAACGTATTATTATTGCTCCATATAGACAAACGATTGTGAAAATTTTAAGCACTTCAAATTCGTAATTTAAGTTGGAGATAATGCCTTATGCAAGATCTTGATAAAAAATTTCCACCTAGTTTTTTTGCAGATACAGATGTGAATCCAATTTTGCGATCCAGTGAACAGAAAATATTTGTTCTAACAAAGAATGCTGAAAACAAACAAATCTATTCAACATTCATGGATGATTTTTCGAATTATTTGACGAAATTGCCAAATAATTCAGTTAAAGATCATGTAAAAACTATCCAGAACAAGAATTTGATTTTTCTTGGAATTGCGAAAATTAAACCAGATAATGTTATTGCTAGATCTTTTATCACAACAAATGATAAACTTGCCGGTATTGCTCTAGATTCACAACAACTTGGAGTCGATCCAACAACAGGTTCAACTGAGTCTATTGATGAATGCATTTATGCTACTTACTTTAGTTTAATTAGAGCAACAGTATATATTCATAAAACTGAGATTCGACAAAACAAGGATTTACATAAGCTTTTATCTACATATCTTTATATGTTGTTTATAAAAGCAATCGGACCGGATAAATTGTATTCAGAGAAACAAAAAGCATTAGTTCATATTTTATCCATATATAGTTATTATAAGCACTATCTAAAAGAGAGACATAGTTATATATTATCAATTTTGGAAAGAGATTATTCAAAGTTTATCGGCAAACAGTATCTTGATGAGTTCTTGCCGGCTTTAGACAAAATACAAAACTATACATCAATTAAAGACTTTCCAAAAATGCTAATTGATATGAAAGTCATTAATGAATCACCAAATATCTTAACGATCTCTCTCTTGAAGATGCTTAAACCAATGGGGTTTTATTGTTTAATTGGGCCGTTAGACTACTTTATATCTCTGGTAATTACAGCAAAATATCCAGTAGAATTTATTGGTAGCAAAGTCCCATCAAACGATAAAATTCAGAATGCTGTTGAAGAAATTATAGCTGAATATATGGATAAAAACACGTATGATTTAACAGCAGTTAAATAAAAAATTTAGATAATTTATTTCTATTAGGAGGAACTAAGAATTATGTCATTACCTACTGCTATTGTAAATGATTTTTATCTCGAAGTTGCGCGTGGTAACGTAAGTGGTTACACTGCACGAGAAATTGTTGGTCAGAATGCTGCTCTTGCTGGGGCAGACAAATTCATCTGGGGAGAAGGGACGGTTTCAAGTCAGGATTTAACAGAAGCCGCGACAGCTGCAATCGTTTATATTTCCACTACTGCTGCTGGTGATACTTCTAAAGCCGTTACTATTACTGGTGTCGATGCTAATTATGACGAAATTACGGAAGTTATCACTACAAATGCTACTGATGGTCGTACGAGAGTTGCTGGAACGAAAGCTTTCTTAGCAATCAACAAAGTAACAATTGCCGCGGCGGTTGCTGGTAAATTGTATGTATTCTATGCAAGTGAAGTTACCAATGGTGTTCCTGACGATTTGACTAAGGTTCAAGCTGTTATTGATATTGGTAATACAGAATCTTTCAACGCATTTTATTGTGTACCAAGAAATAGAAAATTGTATCTTACAAGCTTAAGATATCGTTCAACTGGTTCTACTACTACTCATGATGTTATCTTAAGTATTAAGCAGAAATTGTATGGTGGAGCATACACTGTACTGGATATTGCTAAATATTTGGATTTGGGTACAACTAATTTTATTGATGAACAGATCAGTTTTACAGATGCCCCACTAGTGTTTCCTGCAAAGAGTAAATTTAAGTTGACGGCTGGTTTGGTTGGTGGTACAGCTCTTGATATTGCTATTGAAGCCAAATTCATTGAGGAAGCGATTACAGTTGCTCCAGCTACTACCACAGTTATTAATAAAGCTACTTATCTTACAACATTGACTTCTCGTGGAACGACACTGGCTTCTCAGAATTACTATCTGATTGGTTTAGATGAAGTTCCAACAGCTTTACCATCCTCATTTAATCTTGATAATCTGTTAGCAACTATTACTGGAGCTACAAATTATCGTGTGGCAGCTAATACGGAAGTGGCATTTGATCCTGCTTATTTTGTAAGTGGAAAGCTAATTTCTACAGATAAGAAGGCCATTTTGACTGTGATGCGATGTGTTGATAGTGGAGCAACTGTTGATTATGTTCTTGCACCAGTCAATACTATTGTTGATCTTGGTAGTGGAGTTAAGAAAACCCAGAAGATTAGTTATCTTGCATAATCTCGAAAATAGAGAGAGATAGAAATATCTCTCTCTATTTATTTATCGTTGAGAGGAGATTTTAAATTATGACAAATGCTCAGACATTAGCAATAAAATGGAGTCAGATTAAACTTTCTGCTAAGTATCATTGGGCTTTGGCAGATGCTGTTATTAATGATAAACCTGGTTCTCCAGTCGATACAATCGGCGGTAGTGAAACTCTTTTACTCGCTGCGGTTGCTGCAAAGACAGGTTACACTGCCGCGAGAGCTGCTGAAGAATATGTTTGGTTTATGAATCCCTGGCGAATGGCCACATCAGTTTCCCAGTAATTTTATTTTAATAAGGAGAGGTAGAGTTTTCTACCTCTCCTTTTGGGAGAATAGTATGATTTCAATAGTAAATGAAATGTTATCAATAGTTCCTATTCAACTTGAAAAAATCAATAAAGAAGATACGGATAGAGAGATATTAAGAGCAGCTATTATTGGTGAATTAGATGCTATTAATTTATATGAACAAAAAAAAGAAATTTCTAAACCAGAGGAGATGTAATATGATATCAATAGTTAATTATTTATATGAAGGTAAAATAATAGAACATTTGAAAAGAAATAAGGGCAAATATTTGGTTGGTGCCGCATTGGCTGGTGCCGCTTTAGCCCCAGAAATGATATCACAAGTTCATAAAAAAATTGGTCAAGATTTAGTATCTGATGCTATGAATGATAAATCTGGAAATGAGATTGATAGAGCTAGTGAAATTGCAAAAGGATTGAAACATGAAATTCAATATCGTGATTGGAAAAATTCTCCTTTTAACATAGTTGATAAATTTAGAGCTCCTGATAAGGGTATACGAAATATGGTAAAGTTTGATTAAATTGGTAATTCTTAATAAGAGGAACAATATGATTTCATTATCTTATTTATTTGAAGGCAAAGTATTAGAGAACATTAAGCACTAAAAGATAAGAAAACTCCATGGAACTAGTTTATATGCACTTGCTAAAAAACTACAATACGATGATGAAAGAGAACCAATTTCACCTGGACAAAAATTCTTACCACCTGAAATTTATAATGAATATCAAGATGATGTAAATACTATTAAAAATGTTGGGTTAGGTACAGTAGCGACTGTTGCAGGTGCTCTTGCTGCTCACAAACTATATAAGATGTATAAGAATAAAAAGAAATAATAGGAGATCTAATTATGATCCCAGTTAGTCATTTATTTATAATTAATGAATCAATATTCGAAGATACAAAAGAAGCTCTTGCCAAACATTTCAAAATTAAAGAAGTTAAACAATTTATAAATCTTTCAAAAAAGGTAGTCTCCGATGGGGTTACATCTCTTTCAGAGAAAGAACAAGAGACTTATAGAGGGCTTTTTGATGATCCAGAAGTAAAGAATTATATATCTGCCGCGCGTCGGGCCGGAGAGCGGGATGGTTGGATAAGGGGTGGAACAATCGGTGGAATTGCCGGCGGAGGAATAGGTTCTATTGCAGGTGGGGGAATTGGAACAGGTGCTGAACTTGGTGTTGCTGGAACTGCGGCATTATTTATTACTTTAGGACTTCTTGGCGCTGCTGCTGGTGGAGCTGCTTTAGGGTGGACATTCTCTAAAGCTTTAAGTTGGATTCGAAAATGGAAAGCTGAAGATGATGTAGTTACACTTGGAAAAGTTGGTGGACGCATAGGTAGAACAACTCCAATTGTTGGAGCAAATATAAAAATATAAATAATTAAAAAAGAGATCCTGACATTTCAAGATCTCTTTTTTAAATTAAGCTTCCTTACTGTCCAAATATAATTGAACACAATTATTGATGCTAAAAAATGAAATAATGCAACAAAGAATTATCCCAGTTTTAATTGGTGACGACATTATAATATATATAATTATTATATTACTGATAATTTTAACTGGAATAAATAATTTGAATCTCATAAGAACTCTAATAATCGGATTCATTTCTTCACCGTCGAGAGCTAAAATCCGATTTGTTGTAATAACATCAATAACATTTAAAAATGTAAATACTATACTGAGTAAAATATTTAACTCCATCATAGAAACTCCTTATCTTTATTTTATAAAGATAACATTTCTATGTAAAAATAGAAGTTGAAAAGGGAAAGCTAATATGCCCGACTTAATAAATAAAGAATTTATCGGAACAGTTCTTCCAGATAAAGATAATAATCACCAAGGAAGATATAAAATAAATATATCAGAATTGCAACCACATACTAAAGAATCAGATGGAATATGGGTGAAAAATCATAGTTGTCGTAATAGAATATCTCCATCTGCGGTTGGAGTTTGTGGAGCATATTTTCCGCTACAGGCAGGAATGGCAGTTATTGTAAAATTCTTTTCAAATCATATTGACTCAGGATATGTAGATAGAATAATTTCTGATGCATATCCTGAAACTTTGCCATTTGAAGCTATTGAAAGAGATGATTTTTACTTATTATTAAGAACACCAATTCATGATAATATTATAGCGGTTTATGATGGTGATACAGCATCGAAAAACATTCCAAAGAATTCAATACATGTATATTTCAATAAAACTCGAACAACTGTAGTGATTGACGAAAATGGTATCAATATTAAAACAGATGATAATATTAATGTGACAGTCGCTAAAAATGTTAAGATAACTGTAACAGGAACTGCTGATATTAAAGTTACTGGAAATGCTAACATTTCTTCTGCTGCTGATGTAAATGTTAAAGCTGGAGCAAATGCTAATGTTGAAGCTGGATCAAATGCTAACGTTAAAGCTGGTGGGAATGCAAATATAAGTGGATCAGTTGTAAATATTAAAGGTGGATCGGTAAATATTCAGGGTGCGCCAGTTAGTATAAATGGATCTGCTCCTGATGCAGGAGCTGCTGCTGATGCTGCTGCCGCTGACGCTCCAAGTTTAATGACAATTAGCGATTATGCTTATTTCAAGAAGAACAATGGCCGGTAAAATAAACTTAGGATAAATCAGTATGTTAATAGATTATAATCAGACTTGTAAAATTTTAACAGAAGATGTTGATAATATCGATACTCTTATTGTTAACAATCTTGGCAGAGTTGATGCGTCCAAGGATCACTCATCAATCTCAAATAAATTTAAACCAAGACCGCTGGGCATTATTATACAAGATTCATATAATAACCCATTTTTCCCCATCCGTCCAATGCCACGGGTGGACTCTGCCAAGATTGACCTTATTTTAATATTTAAAAGATTTAGAGAGTTATATTCACAATTTGATATAACTTTATTACCATGGCACTTTGTTATTGAATTTATTAAAGATAGATATTATGTCTTTAATACCAGACCCATTGATATGTTTTTCCCCGTTAATAATATACAGGTTCAAAATCGGCAAGATCTATGGGATGATACAACCAAAACTTTTATGAAGAATTATAATTTTGATATAAAAGAAGCAATTCATATTTTAGTAGTTGGAGATTCTAATATTGACGTTTATACTAAAAGATTTTATGAATTACTGGGACGTGTTTGTATTGTTCCATGTGTAAGATATTTTAAGATAGCAACGCTTGATTATGAAACAATTATTCCTATGAACATTGGAAAGAAATTTAATTTAAGCTTAGTGACCAAATTCGTTAGGAGATAAATCTTTAAAGAAGGAGAATACTTTGTTGCCATTATATAAACTCTTTGAGGCAACTGTTACACCAAATACTGAACAATCAGGTCATATGACAATACTTAAGAAAAATATACCACAAAACATTCCTTTAAAGACGATAAATGTAAATAATGATAAACATTTAAGTCTTAGCAAAGATGCGGAGTCTGATGCTAAATGAATTGTTCGATCTATAAAATTTGACGCTGAAAAAAAATTATTTAAACACATCATAACGTAGAAGGAGATTAGATTATACGATTTCAATAACACGGTACATTTCGGAAGGTGTTCTTGGAAAGATTAATAAAGTAATAGATAATAACATTCTCAGTAAGTCTCGTCCTGGTCGAGCATTCATGAGATTAGAAAATCGTTTTGATAAGGGACTTAAAAACGAAACTAAACAGCTTGGGGAAGATCTTAGTAGTTTTAAAAATAAAGTGTTAAACTTTAAAGATAACATTCAAAGAAAAAATTTTAAAATACGTAAATAATTGAGGTAAATTATGATTGCTCTAAATGAAATATTTTTCAGTGATTGGTCAAATTGGGGAGAGAAAACACCAAGATATGATTTCTCTGTTCCCGATGGTAAAAAATGGACACTTATGAATGATAGCAATATTCTTATTAGAGATGAAAACATAAAAGTTTTCAATAGTAAAAATTGCAATAGCGATATTGGTCCATCTATAAATGATATCATCGAAAATTCTATAAAATCTGTTCTGGGAGAATAAATATGTTATCAGTTAATCATTTATTTTTAACAGAAGGTGAACGTTTAGACAGAGCGTTTGGTTGGGCTGGTACTAAACTTGGACAAGGTGTTTTAGCGGCCAAAAAAGCAGCAACTCCAATTGTCGGTACTGGTCTTGAAGCAACTGGGCGTAATATTGCTAAAGCTGGAATACTCGTTGGTAAAAAAGTTTATGATAAAGGTACTGGTCTTGAAGCAACTGGGCGTAATATTGCTAAAGCTGGAATACTCGTTGGTAAAAAAGTTTATGATAAAGGCACTACTATGAAATATCGTTATCAAAAATAAGAATCTTTTTTCCACTTCTAATTTTACATAGAAATAATAATAATAGATTAGTTATATTTTAGCAGTGGGAGGAGGCATAGTGTATCTTGAAGATATCGAAACAGCAGAAGATCAGTTAAATGATTCAGATATAGATATCTCTTATAAACTATTACACAGATATGGAAATGATGCTTTAGAAAGGGCCGCCAGATCTGAAAATATTATCATCGACTCAAAGATGATTGATCGTTACTGGGAAGATTTAAAGCGACACCATTTTGCTCAACTTAATATGAGGTCACCAATAATTCGGGGAGTATTTTTATTATATCAGACTGCAAATGCACTTACAAGATATAATATAAATATTCTAAAAATGACACATATTCAGTTTCGAGCGAGGATTTTATTTCCATATTTGATTTATATTTTACAACAATATCTTCCAGATACTCGAAAGTTTTTACAAGCAATCATTCGTAGCGTTTATGAGAGGATTCGTCGTAGTTCTGAAAAATTAGTTAATGTTTACGTCAACTCATTCTATTTAGATCAAGATGTTATTAAGTATAATGTTTTATTAGATTTTCTTGGTAATGGCCTGCAGAAATTTAATCCATTAACTGTTGGTAACGTAGATACGTTTTATAGAGGTGTGTTTGGGAGTATATTTCATTATTATTTTATGAGGAAACAAGATACAAGTAAAGTATATTCTAGTTTTTGGAGTATCAACAATATCCTTAATACATCTAATTCATCTACTCGTTTATCACTCTATAAAGAAGTATTATATAATTTACAAGTAGATAAATATTATAAGAGCTCGCCGATATACGTACAACTTGGATTAAATTATCGTGTATTTAAAAATGTTATCATAAATAATGAATTTCAAGATGTTTATATGGCAGCGTGTACAAGATCGCGCCGGTCAATATTCAGACTAGATAATAACGAATTTAAATTAATTAAAATATATGATAATGATCTTATTAATGAACAGACTTTAGAGAAAATAAAGAAACTTCCAACGATTTTAAAATTATTAAAATGTGTTCACATTGCTAATCCAAAAGCTAAACCTTATAATGATATGTTAATTAAACCAGAATTAGTTAAATCTGTTATTTTAGATGAGTTAACATATCCATTTAAAAATGTATTTTCTGATGGTTATTTACAACCAGTATTATCCCGGATATCTGATAATTTTATTAATCTTATTCTCTCCGGCGAATATATCAATTTAATGACACTTACATCCGTCAGAATAGATCAGATTAGTTTTGTTGAACAGTTAAAGAAATTTGTTAGAATTTGTTTAAGCGAAATTGACAGTAGGTAAATAACATGGAAATCGATAGTAAGACAGAAATTAAAACAGAGTTTTCTGAAAGAAAAAAACAGTTAGAACAACAAATTGATCATTTAGATAATTTTATTACAGATTTGAAATCCCACAAGATATCATTAGAAAATGCCAATAGACAGCTAGAACAACTAGCTGCACAAGAAACAGATGCTGTAAAGAAAGCTAAATATTTTGCAGCAATCAGAACTAATATAGAATTATTAACAAAAATATTCAATTCAATGTCTGAATTAGAAAGTATTAAACATCGATATCATAAAGAAATTAACGATATTACTATTGGTAAATTTAGATTACTTGATGTTGATATACGTAAAATTGATGAAGGATTAAAGAATGGTGGGGAAAATCTTTCAGAGTTTTTTGAAAAACTTGGGAATGCTATGTCCGGCGTAGGTAAAGCTCAAGCCAGCACAATTAAAACAAATTTGGACAAAGATCCAGAATATAAGTTGTAGGAGGATATAATTTATGATTTCCATTATAAGGGTTGGTTCTAGTCCTGGAGTAGCATCTGGAAGTCGAAATGTAGATGCACTTAGTAATGATTTTGCCGATATCCCGCCAGTTAAAAAAATTATCATTATTAAGAAAATAGATCCTGAAGAATACGAAGATCAGGGAGTTGAAGATATGGCTAAAAATGAAGAAGATTTTGAAATGAACGATAAAGAGCTTGATGATATTGAATCTGAAATTCCAGATGAGGTTGATCAAATGTCGGATGAAGAATTAGATGATATTGATATCGATGATGAATTTGACGAACTTGATGGGGAAAATATTTCTGAAGATGATTTAGATGATATTGAATCCGAAATTCCTCCAGAAGTTGATGATCTTCCTGATGATGACGATACTGAGATAGAAAACTCTGATAATGAAAAATCTAAAGATGAAGAAGATGATGACGAAAAAGAAGACAAAAAAAATAAAAAGGAAGATATTGATGACTACATCTAATACCATTCCAGAGAAAGATAAAATTGATTTAGATGAAATTGTCTCAGAGTTTATACAATATATTAATCAGGATAGTCAAAATTTAAGTACAGATCCAAATGTGGTAAAAGTAAAAGTTATTAAGCCAGATCCAACTGATTGTCCTAGCTGTTCTAGAACACCAGTTATTAAATCTGGTGGGTGACGTTAGAAAAATTGCTCATAGGTTATGAGCGAAAAAAAGTTGGAGGCGGAATGGCTAGAAAGAAAGAAGCAGCAGAAGTTGGAAGTACATTAGATTCCTCAAATTTTGCACCTGCAGACGAAGGTATCGCCGAAAAGCTAGGTGAAGCTTTTGAGAAAATTATTACACGGGATTATGGTTATGCTAGAGCTCCCAAACCATATGTAACTCCGTTTGGGATACAACATTTAGACGCCCTGTTGGGAGGCGGAATAATATCTTCAGCACCTGTAGTATTGTCCTCTACGCCAGAAACGGGCAAGAGCACATTTGCATTTCAGTTTTCTAAAGTATTTCAGGTTATGTATCCAAATTCAATTATTGTTTATCTAGATATAGAAGGCGCTGGAAATGTTTCAGTAACAAGCAATGCTTCATCTAGAATAACAATTTTTGGTATAGATGAAAAAAGATTTCGTTATGAGCCAGTTGTAATTGATATTTATGGTTTCTTTCATATGATTGAAACGTTGGTAGAAATCAAAAAACAATTTGAAGAAAAATTACAAAAAGAATTTAAAATTATGATTATTTGGGATAGTATCGCAGCAACATCTTGCTCTAAGATTAATGATGCTGATGATCCCAATCGTATAATTGGTGTAAAAGCACGTCAATTATCTTTTTGCATCGAAAAATATTATCCTTTGTTGGCTTATAATAGAATTACTTTTTTGACGATTGATCAGGTTCGAGCGAATCTACAGCTTGAAGGGCAGTATATTGCTAAAGAAAAATCTGTTGGTACATGGAATGATTATAAAGCTGCATCATCGATTATTGCTTTTAATCATAAGGTAGCACAATGGCTTTTTCTATCAAGAAAAACAGCAATTACACCCAATGATGGGATGGGTATCTCCGGTTGGTTTATGAATATATTTACCGAAAAAAATAAGACTGCTCCTTCTCAAGAGTCTGTTATGTGTGTATTTGATAAAAGAACTGGTCTACACAAGTTTTGGAGCGAATACACATTTCTTGCCGAAATGACAAGATCAGAATTGAAGTATTTTAAGGAAGAGAAGAATCTTCCTTACCCATTATCTATCAAGAAATCTGGTCCTCAGGTTTATCTCGAATTTATTGACCCTGTTACTGGTAACTCAAACTATACTTCTGAAAAGATGTATAGAAAAAATGCTTACAATTATTATCTGAAAGATGAAAACTTTAGAAATGCATTCGACTACGTTATGTCTATTGCAGTCGAACAAAGAATTACAAGTGGATTATTTCAATTAAAATCATCTGGAACATTGCAAACTGTTATTTCTCCAGATGAGGCACTTGATGAAGATATTACGACACCTCCTGAAACAGAAAAACCAGAAGAAGTGAAAGGTGATACACCCACAAATATTGATGATGAAATAATGTATGAACCAGTATTTAAAGACTGAGTTGGAGAATCTATTATGGATGTTAGATTTTTAAAAGGAATTAGTGAAGCATATATTATGGATTCTGGTCTGGAACAAACACCAGACCAGATTTTTGAAGATCTTTTTGACGTTGTTAAATTTCTTCAGGAATATGATCTACCCCTTTATAATGAATTATATGAAATTACAAGATTAAAACAACAAAGAATATTTAAAAATTATCTCGATAGTATCTATATGCAGGAAACACTTACAGAAGAATTTATTGTTACTATTCCCGCTGGGCTAATGTTGGGTGGTATTGTTGCGTTATTAATGGGGAAACCATTTGTACGTTCATTTGCAAAAATTATTTCATCTATTGGAGAATCTATTGAAACTCTTGGTCGAAAACTTGCACGAGGTGGTAAGTATTGGCAAATTCGATCAGCAATCGTTTATGAGAATACTCGAAAATGTTATGCTAATTGTGGAATAACAAAACTATCTGATATTAAGCTGCTTACACCTCTTGCTATTAAGTCATCATCTTCTATCGGTGGTGCAAAAAGTGTAGAACAAGGAAAATGTCTCAGAGAGTGTTATATTGGAGAATTGATTGATTTGATCGGGCTTCATATGGAAAATTATTTTGCCTGCTTAAAGCGAACTGGGGCATTTGATGTAGTTCAAAAAACAGATTCTGATGATATTGTGAAAATGGTTTCTAGTACAAATGTTGCTGCTGCTTGTGAGAGTTATTATACAGCTGCTAGAGAAGCATTAGATAATTTTTATAGAGTTTTAGAGTTAGTTTATGATGGTAGATTAGAAGAAGATAAGCGTTTGGAAAAAATTAATAAGCTTAGATCAAAGATATATGAATCACGCCAAACTATTCAAAGAACTAATGATAGGGATATGCAACGTTATAGCGGTGAGAAATTTCCTGTACAAGTTGCTAAACAACCACAATTTCAACCAAAATTAAATAGACCACAAATTGGTGGTCAACACTACAATCCAAATTTCAGGAGGAGCTAAAAAATGTCAGATGAAAAAGTATTGAATGAAGCTTTTGGTAGGAGCATGATTGCTCGTGGACGCTTGGAAAAAATTGCTGCTCTTAAGGGAGCTTTTGCAGTTAAAATTGCTCGTGAAAAGAAAGATCCTCTTTATACTAAGATGATTCGTTTTAAGAAGGCATACAAGCTGACAAAGAAACAGCTTATTACGAAGTATGGTATGAAAGGTCTTATGGCTGCTCGTCAGGCGGCTGCAAATTTTGGAAATGAAAAGAAATAATAATTTTTGAATTTTTTGGTGGTAGCAATACCACCCAAAAATCCTTTACTTCATAAATTATATAGAAATTACAAATGTAAAAGAAAAAATGTTGGAGGCGCAGTGTGAGTGAATTTAATGATTTACTAAAGATGTTACAAGTTCCAAATAAAGTAGAAAAGAAAAAAATCTCAGAAACGACACAATCTCCGGAAATTATTATTCCAGAATCTTCTGAGGCACCTAATTTGAATGTTCCTTTTGAGATCTTGCCGAATCTACCAACCAGTTATTCACCATTTAATATTGATACATTTAATCAGGAATTATTTGAAAGATCATCGGTAAAAAATCAATTGTATAGAGATGCAGTTCAAAACATTAGTGCATATGATATTTCATCTGGTTGTATTCGAGATATTTTTTATAAATTAACAAATACACCAGTTGAATCTTTTGCTGATAAATGGCTTCCTATTTTAATGAGATCAACTATTGGAACAGCAATTCACGATTTTGTACAGTCTAATACTAATCAATTCACTGAGAGAGAAGTATCACTTAAAGTACCGTCTATTAAATTTTCTGGAAGATTAGACAATTTAATAGGTCCAAATATTCTTGTTGAAATTAAAAGTTGCACTTATTCAGATTATGAAAAAATTATTAGGACTAGAAAACCAAGAGTCTCTGATTTTTATCAGACAATGGTTTATAAATATATTCTCGAAAAACATTTAGCTGAAGCTAAAGATCCAAATATTAAAATTCGAAAAGGAACATCGAAACCAAAATTTGAAAAATATGATATTCAAACAATTCAATTTATTTATATTGCTCACGATGTAACTGCAACTGATACTGAGAGTTTTGGTGAAGTATTAAATAAAATTAAAGAGCTTAAAAAATTGCTTAATTCTAAATCAAATTCATTTTTCTTTATGACAACTTTGGTAATTGATACTATTAATGATGTTGCAGAGAAATATCTTGAATATGTTGAAAATAAAATAAAATATATTAATTACTATATCGATAATAATATTATTCCACCGGCAGATGATCCTTTTATTGATACAAAAGCATGTTTCTTTTGCTTATATTCCAGAGGAGTTTGTGATCTTTGTGGAAGAAACGGAAACGGAAGATAATTTATTAATTGGGAGAAATACGATGTTAAAATGGTTAAAACCAGAATATTGTATTCATAAGAAATTAGCTTGTGATAAATGTGAAAAATTTATTGGTAGTACGTGCTCACTCGTAAGAGTATCTTTAAGAGATAACAAATCTAAAATAGGTGTGGAGAATAAAAAATGATATCAACTGCTCATGTTATATTTGAAAATTCAAGAAGGGCTGGAAAAACTACTTATTCTATGATACAACATTTTGAAAACAGAACAAATTATCATATATCTTTAGTTCGAAAATATATTGATAAAATTATTGCTTTAAATGATCCTCGTTTAGATCGCGCCATACTCGAAGAGGAAAAAGAATATCATGATTTGAGTAAATTTAAAGAGCCGGAATATACACCATATTTACATATAAATTGGAAACATCATATGAAAGAACGTGGTGCAGAATATATACCATCTAATATAGTCGAACGACAGATGAATAATGCAACTTTTCATCACATATCAACAAATAAACATCATCCCGATTATTGGGATGATGAATTAACCATTAAAAATTTAAACTCTACTGATAGGGATAAACCACCAGAGAAGACTGTCGATGCTACTAAAATGCCATTGACATATATATCTGCAATGATAGCTGATTGGTTAGCTATGGCAGAAGAAAAGAAGACAGATCCATATGAATGGGCGAAAAAGAACATAAATAAACGCTGGAAATTTACTAAAGAACAAGAAGATTTTGTATATGATTTAATAGATAAACTTTGGAAGGAACAGTAAATGGGTACAACTACTTTAGGTAAATACAGTTATATTGTTGGAAATGTTAAAAATATTTTTCCAGCAAGCAATCTTATAGTTGGAAACTTTTGTTCAATTGCTAGTGGTCTCACTGTAATGCTTGGTGGCAATCACGCTACTCATTTAGTTATGACTACTAATTTTGTTAATATAATTCCTGATATCTTTGCCGGCTTACCTAATCCTTATCCTGTAACCGGATTAACAAGGGGTGATATAGTTATTGAAAATGATGTATGGATTGGTCAAGATGTAACTATTATGTCAGGAGTTAAAATTTCAAATGGGGCAGTTGTTGGAACTGCCGCTGTTGTAGCTAAAGAAATTCCACCATATGCAATTGTTGTTGGTAATCCAGCTAAAATTGTAAGGTACAGATTCAGTCAAGAAATTATAAATCGTCTTCTTAAGATCGCTTGGTGGAATTGGCCGATTGAAAAAATAAGAGAAAATTATAATTATTTCATAGATCCCAATATTGAAAATTTTGTAAATAAATTTGATCCAGAAGGGAATTAATAAAATGTTATCTTTATATTATTTATTTGAGAGAGATGAAGGTTCTGGTCAATATAGAGTTCCATTAATTGATAAAGAAAAAAATAAAAAACTTAATCCCAAAACAAATAGGATTAAGACATTTAAAACGACAAGATATTTACTTACAGATATTCCACCGGAAGAAAGAGATTTCAAAAATCTTCCTAGATATGCTAATAAAAAACCAAAAGTGAGATTTCAAGATTGGTTAGAAATTAATGCTCAAAAACTAAATCCAAATCATTCGGTGACCTCTTGGGGATGGTCACCAAATAAGAAATGTTATGGTTGGAGTCATCGAGCTATTCATGGTTTTGAAATTGGTGAGAAAGTTAAATCTGATACTTGTGGAAATGAATCTGGAAAAGAATATATAATTAAAACTAAAGAGCAAGCAGAAGAAGCTGCTAAGAATTTTGCAAAAGATGTTGCATAAAAAACAAAAAGAAAACACGCCCGAAAGCGTGTAGCGTTTGACGGCTTGCCAAGCCACCCGGAGCTTCCCCGGAGTTATTACATTTCACTAGTTTTACATCCGGTGAAAGTTCGGATGCTGTTCGCCTTAGACTTCTTTCGGATCAGCCTTTTCAGGCTTCTCCGCAAGAATTCTTTTGGCAATTTTCTTACGGAAAATTGCTAGTCCACCCAAAAGGGCGGTCATGAAGATTCCGTAAGTTGTTGCCTTGCCAGCAATATCTGCTGCATTGTTTGCAGCAGTTGTTGCCTTGCCAGCAATATCTGCTGCATTGTTTGCAGCAGTTGTTGCTTCTTTCGCGGCAGCAACAGCTTTCGCTGTCTCCACCTGCGCGGCAACCAACTGAGTTTCCGGGACGTATCCCAGCTTGTCAGCCATCCAATCAATCGGACCAGCAAAAGCTGATCCGGCGATTACCAACATCACAAATACTGCCAAAGTTGCAAAGAATTTTTTCATATGTTCTTATCTCCTTTCATTATTTAGTTGATTTGGTACTATAATTATTTCTATATGAATCTTTTGAATATCAGAAAATAACGGTTTTATATAGAAATAATAGGATGATTTTTAAGCATTTTTAGACATAAAATATGGAGGCGCAAGTTTTGAACAATAAAAGTATATTTGTAATTGGCGCTTGGCCGAATACAAAAGAAAAGACAAAATTTTTAATCAATAAAATTAAGTTCTTAAAAGAGAAGAATTTTCCAGTTTGTTTAGTTACTCATTATCCTGTAACTGAAGAAGTTCAGGGATTAGTGGATTATTATATTTATGAAAAAGAAAACATTCTAAGTGACGGTTGGAGATTAACTTTCTGGAGAATGCACAATGGTGTTAAACAAGATAGAAATTCTAATGTTGATTATCATGGGGTTGCTTGTTTAATGAATATTAGAAACGCTATAGATTTATTATTAATTAAAGAAAGATACCACACTATTCATTATGTTGAATCTGATTTAGAATATGATTTTGATAAATATATGAAGTTATATGAAGAAAATAATTCTGATGATAAAGTAGCATTTTTTGTTCACTATCAGGATAATATGTACCGGACAGATCTCTTTTCATGTGACATAGAATGGTATAATTTAGTTATACCCAGATGTCAATCGTGGGAAGAATTTAAACAAGTTGCTCCTCATACTAATTATATTTTGGAATATTGGTTTGGAACAATTGTAAATAATAAAACTAAACCTGAAAATATTATTTTCATTAAAGATTTTAAAGTTGATAATAAATGGACTCAAGCACATTATGTTGATTGGGACGTTGATGATAGACCAAGTTTAGATTTTGCCGATGCACCAGAAGTATTTCATACTAGTAAAAATCGGCATGATAGTTTTAAAACAGTTCTTGAAGATCTTTATAAAAATAAGAAAATCAATCCATTAATTGTTGAAGTTGGGGTGACAAGAAATCCTGGTAATTTGAGTGATGGAGATTCTACTTCAATCTGGGCTTGGTATATTTCTAAATACGGTGGATCATATCATGGATGTGATATCAATAAAGATAATTTATTAAAATGTACAGAGGTTTTAAAGAAATATATTACAGGATCTGATAAATCTACTTCTGTTGCTCTAACTCAAAAAGACGGAATTGAATTTTTGAGAAATATAAAGTATAATAATATTGATTTATTATATCTTGATACAATTGATTGGGTAAAGGATTCTTATGATTCTGGGATATATCATTTAAAATTACTATTAGAAGCTATTGATAAAGTGAGTATCGGTGGCTATATTATGTTTGACGATACATTTGATGTTGATACATTTGAAGGTAAAGGAGAACTTGCTATTCCATATTTACTTGGATCTAATCGTTTTACATGTATCCATCGAGGCTATCAATTCATTTTTAGAAGAGATTGTTGAGGAAAATTATGGACAATTTTGAAATTCAAGAATTAATTTTTGAAGTATCGAAATATAGAAGTGACATACTGAAAGATATAGATAAAATATTTTCTCGAATAAAGGAGAACAACAAAGATCTCGCCGCTAAAAAAGAACTTACACAGAAAATTAAAGAATTTACTTCAGTTAAGCACGTAGTTCTAACTTTAAAACCAAAATATACTAATGCATCAGTAATACCGATTTACAATCAAACAATATCTACAGATCTTATCAATTTGTTAAAAGATTTTGAATCTGGGGAGAATCTTAAAAATCTAAATGTAATTGAAGAACCATCAAAATATATTAAAAAAGTATACATTATTATAGGAATTGATTTAATTAATATGTTTTCTCCAAGAGAATTAACATCAATTCTTTTACATGAACTTGGACATGTATACACTTACACATCAAATCTTCCTAGATTATTATTAAATGTTTTTCAAAAACTTGTTGGATTTGCTGGAGAAATATTCAAAACACCAATTCTAGCAATATTGAATCTTCTTTCTCTTCCAGCTTACGCGATTGCTAGCTTAATTGTTATTACTTTAACTCGTTCTCTTACATTTTTGGAACATAAGAGTGAATATCGAGCAGATCAGTTTCCGATTAAATATGGTTATGGTGATGAATTTGTAAAAGTTCTTTATAAACTCCATAGTAGACAAGTTGAAGTAGAAAAACACAGATCATGGTATGAAAAATTATGGAGTTTTATCAACAGTTGGTTTATACCGTCAACACATCCTGCAAGTTCGAAACGAATTAATGAGATGTCTGATAAAATATTAGATGAGTATAAAAAGATTTATCCAAATTTAGATAAAGAACTGAGTATTATCTTAAAAGATATTAAACATAAGTGAGGTGATAATAGTATATTATGAATATAACAGGTTATGGTCAATATTCAAAAGGAACTGCTGGAGTTAGAAATCCTAAAAGAAATATAAATTCTCAGCTAAAATTGATTTTTATTTATCCAATCCTTATCGCGGATAAGATAAAAGTTCAGAGTACTCCCCCATTTGAACAACTTATAAGAGATTTCATTTCTGTTACTTTCTTATCAGATTTATTTGTTGAGAATGCATTTAGTATTATAGGAACCGCTAATCAAATTCGCCCACTTTGGGATGAACGACAACAATCGGTAGATCCTACTAGTGGAATCCTTCGGACACTCGCTGCACAGCAGGGAATAAGTTCGGCTGGTTACGGAACTGCTTCTCCAAACTATAATGTTGATGCTGCTTACGCTGGAGTTCTTCAACAAAAGATTACTCAGAAAACAGCAGTTATTCAACAGCTTATTAAAACAGATCCAAAATTAGCGAAATTCAGACCCTATATTGAAACAATTACAATGGGCAACATGATTGAAGTTCCCGTTATCGTTGGTACGTCTTCGTTTCAAGTAGATACTTTAACTCTTATGTGGGTCCTAATCGCTTCTATTGGATTAAATCTCAGTTTAGATTCAGAAACCAATATTGATGCTGTTTTTAAAGAATTGGAAAGTTTGGATGAAAAGAAATATTGGCGGTTATTAAATAACTTAATAACTGATCCGACAGTTCGACAAAATCTTGGAAGTTGGTTTCAACGAGGAGTCATTGGTATTTCAAGGGGAGTTGAGCGGGTTACTAGGCGTTTTAATATATTGCCTTCACTTCAACAGGCAGCGAGTAATAAAAGATTTAAAATTCAGTCTCAAATTGATAATGAAGAAGAACTCAAAACTCAACAACAATTTATACCATTGTATTTGAATCGAACTGATTTGGATAATACTAAAACATATTTTAAGTTTGTACTAAATCGAACTTCGGCAGAAAGACGTTTTGGTCTTGATGCTACCGATGAAAGAACAAGTAGAGTGAGAGTACAGGAAGCTAGTCTTGGATCTCAATCTATCCGATATCGAAATTTTTTAATAAATTCTTTTACAGATATTATGGGAACTACTGGAACAATCTGGTTATTATCAATAGGTAATTTAATTAGTATATCATCAAGTGGTTTAAATGTTGTTAATGTGAAAAAAGAGAAAATTGATGACGAATTGTTTGATAATATAACTGATATTGTTGGAAAGTTATTTGCAAATATCGACAAGAGTTTTCGACAAGAGAATATAAAAGAAAAAATAGAATCATTAAAAGATTTATGTGCAATAGATAGTGTTGAAGTTGTCGAAAATATTAGTCGTTGGGCAGGAGATACTTCTATTTCGGTTGGATCATTCAATAATTCAACTTATCTACATTTTGTTGATATGTTTGAGAAAGCTAGCGGAGTTAGTAAATCTCTATCTGTAAGATTAGAGAAACAATTACAGACAGTAGTTGCCGATACTTATTCAAGAGAATTTAATTCAAATTTGATAGTAGTTAAAAATCTTATTAATCAAGTTGTTAAGAATTTTATTAAAGAGTTTGTGGATGAAGAAGATCAAACCCCTGACAGCGAATTTACTCTTGAGAATCTTGGAATTGCTGATAGAAATAAAATATTACGACAAGTTATTCCAGCGTTTCATGATGGGATTGTTGATATCTTATATTTTCTATTTTTAGCTAAATTTCAAGAGGTATTGTGTAAATTTATATTAATTGCTGATGTTGAAATTGAAAAGTCCGTGAATGAGGTTACATCTTGGCCGAATTATACATTAGTGCTTCCTGTTGAAATTGTAGTTGCGTTACACGCTGCAATTATGGGTAAAAGCTGGAAGCACATGTTGTCTGGTGGACAGATTGGGCGATCATTACAACCAAATTCCACACCCTTAACAAAAGAACAAGTAAATATGCCAGATGTAAGTGCTACTTATATTAAAAGTATTGTGAAATTTATTGCCAACCGACTAAATGTTCCGAATCTAATTGTGGTAGATTCTAAAAGAGGAGAAGTTCATTATCAATTAATGAACCAAACAGATGTGAACAAATCAAGAATTCAAACATTAGCTACATTTGTACAATCTAAAGTGAATAGACCATTAACTACAATACAATCTCAAAATTATTATTAGGAGGATTTTCAAATGCAATTATCTTTTGACAATTACAATTTAGATGTGATGAAAGATGCTAAATCGGCTCTTATAAAGATTCAAGAGGCGAAAGAGAAAAAGAAAGATCATATGACAATTATCCAAGAAGGTATTACCAAAGCTACTGCTGGTGCAGATTTTTTTGAATCATATGATGCTTTGATTTGGGAAGGCAAAGTTAAAGTTGATATGCTTTACTTTGATCAGTTCCTACAGAAATTAGAAGAGTCCGATGAATTATATAAAGCTCTTGGTAGTTACTTTAAAAACATTCGACAGATTTATGAATTTGTAAATTTAAAGCCAGAGATTTATGGTAAGGGTTTGACTTTTGAAATTCTTGAGAAATCCAATGAAGTTCAGCGGCAAACTCTATCAACGATCATTTATGAATATTTTGACAAATCATTTTATTCATTAACTCCAGAACAGAGAACCGAAAAATATCTTGAGAAATCAAGAGAATTATCCAAGACCCTTATTAGTGAAGGAGCAAATCCAGAGGAAGCGATAGCATACAGTACAAAAGTTAATATCGTAGAAAATCTTCTGCTTCGGGTTGCTTTCCCATTTGCTGTAAAATCTAGGATTGATTATCTTATTGAATCTGCAGATTATCGAAAAGTTTTTGATCAGGAAACATTGGTTGAATTAGTAGAATCATTTAATAGTAAGGTACATAATATTGCAAAAGTGGTTGCTGCTGTCGTTTAATTTTTTATTATAAAAGGAGAGTATATTGTGAGCAATCAAGTATTGACAATTTATAATCAATTAGATAAAACAATTCAAGCAAATCCAAATCTACGAACAAAACTTCATGGTGAGTTAAGTAGATTAATATCTACCACATACACACAGGCTATGAACTCTGATGAGGGGTATTGTTACAAATTCACCATTCCAACAACAGCAGTGATGAATCTTTTTACATTATTACAGCTTGATCCTAAAACAGTAGGAAATGCATTTCAAGCTGATTGGAAATTTCCAAACAATGCGATCATGTATAATGATTCATATTATCAAATATTGCTGCTGCTAGTTTATTATGGAATTAAAAAGAATGATGATCAAATGATTAACAATTCCTTATTTTTACTATTACAGAAACTTTGGAATGGTCGAAAATATGCATATATTAAATATTGTGATAAAAGAGTTATGAAATATGTCGTAGCTCATTTGGTTAATAAAAAACATAATGTTACGAAGTTTGATTCGCCGCTAGCACTTTTGAAAGATTATTATGTTACAACTTTGATGAAGAAATATCGTCCAGAGATTGCAAAAGATGTATATAGATTGCGACAATTATTTATGCAAAGTTGGGCGAGAATTGATCAGTTGTTTGTTTTTAATCCAGTAATAGATGCGGCTTCTGGCGAGAAAAGAGCGCAAGGTGGTTTATTGCCATTGTATATGAAAGCTAAAGAGAATGGATTGTTTTTAACAACTCCAACAATTATTAAAGGTGATGATGAAGAAACTGGATTTGATCAATATTCAACTATTCATAATAGAGATGAAATAGTCACATCTACAGCTGATTTTATTTCCATGAATGCTAAAGCACAATACCCGAACTCATTTGTTATGGAAATAAACAAAGCAACAAAAGTATCTACAAAAGTTATTGAAACCATGTTATCTGCTTTGCATAATCATAAAAACTATGATATGATTCATGATGCATTATCAATTATTTTATCTCGTACAAACGTTTCTGACAAGAATGATATTTGTAATAAAGATTTTATGGTAAATGTGAAACGAAATATTATTTCATCAAAGAATACTGAAGAAATTCGTAAAATGCAGAAAATTTTAAACGGATTGTCTTCTAAAATCTTTAAAGAAGATTTGATGTTAGATTTTGATAATTATGGAAAAGCTCAACAGATGCAGATTTGTAATGTTGTTTTGTATGGATTGATTTATAATTTAAAGAAGCATAATTGTCAAGGATTAGTTGATATTATGTGATTTAAAAGTTTTATCCGGCAAGATCTAGCTTAAGATCTTGCCGGATAATGGAGAAAAAATATGGGAATAATTCAAGATGTAACAAGTGGAATATTTAAAAATTCCGGTGGAAGTATAATGGGTGATATGTTTGGATATGAAGGGGCAGATTTAGTATCATATTTAAATACTGTATTTACTTCACCAAAAAGCGATGTAATAAAATATTTTTACCAACAACTGTATCGGGATTTCGCACCTGATATTAATGGTTATACTTTAGTGTTCTTCATTCCACCACATTTATCTGGATATGATTATTTAAGTAGTTCAAATCATTATAGTCAAGATGATAAAGACAGTTACATGAATATTGTTGGTAAAATTATGACATTTGCTGCAATAGATTTTACTCCACCGCAAAGTCAAATACGATCAGAAAATATTTCATTACGAAGTGGTGCTGTTCCGATAGCATCAGAAGTATCAGAAACTGATACATGCTCTATTACATTTATTGATAATCGACAACTAGATATATATATGTTTCATCATATTTGGATTGAATATATTCGAGAAATTTTAGAAGGAACCATTGAACCAAATCCGGGATATTATACTAGTCCAGAAGAATCTGAATTTAGTGATGCAAAAGAATTATATAGTTCAATAGATTATGCTGCTTCTTTTTATATTGTGAAGTATCGTCCAGACATGCAAACTGTTACTTTTGTGAGTAAATGTGTCGGAGTCTTCCCCCAGAGCTTGCCGAATAAAGAACTTATTGGGTCAAGAACAACAAATGAAATGGTTACTTTACCATTTACATACTCATGTAGTGGTTATAGAGAGGCTTTATATACTGAGAACACAGCAATTAGCGGAACTAGACACTGGCTTTTTGATGAGTTAG
>Ga0116143_10001493_pt1 | contig 27939 bp, 27 predicted proteins | sample AD_UKC034_MetaG_FD_89745 | JGI IMG/M metagenome (GOLD analysis project Ga0116143, IMG submission 89745) | Active sludge microbial communities of municipal wastewater-treating anaerobic digesters from USA - AD_UKC034_MetaG | ecosystem: Engineered > Bioreactor > Anaerobic > Digestate | place: USA...
GCGTTGATCGCGACGCTCGTTCTGGTGGCGGTCCCTACGGTCGTTGTCGTTGCGTTGGTCCCGGTCGTTGCGCTGATCGCGATCACCACGTTGGCCGCGCTCGTGCCGTTGCTCCTGGGGCCGGTCCTCCCGCTGCTGGTCGCGATCCCGGCCGCGGTTCTGGTCATGTGGGATGCGCTCCCGTCGCCCGCGATCCTGGTTCCTGCCTTCGTCGCCAACTGGGGCCACGGGGGGTGGGGCATCCGGCTTCACGGCTTCGGTGCCGCTCTCTTCCTCCTCCTCTTCCTCATCCTCTTCTCCGTTCTCCTCATCATCGTCATCATCCTCATCCTCGTCGTCATCCGGTGCCGGAGGTTCGGGATCCTCCACGGGCAGTGGTTCGTCAGCCGTGGCCAGTTCGGTCAGCGCCGCGTCATCCCCCACGAAGTCGGGACCGATGGACTTGGGCTTGTCCCCCTTGGCGCCTTGTGCCTCAAGGATCTTGGTGATCAGGTCGACCTTCTTGAGGGATTCGGCCTTCTTCAGTTTCAGCTCGCGGGCGATCTCCTTCAGTTCGGAGAGCTTCATGCCGCTGAGTGCGGTCTGGTCGTACATGCGACGATCGGATGTGGTTGGGGATGGACCGCTTGGGTCCGGTGGAAAGCCCGGCGGGCTTCAGTGTTCAGAACAGTAGGAAAACGGTTCGAAGGGAGTGGGACCGGCCATCGGCCATCGGGGAGATCCCCGGGTCCCGGCAATGCGGTGCAATGATACGGCCTTCCGTTCAAAATGCAAAGTACCCTCCGGGTTAGCTTCGCACCCGCAAGCAGCAACACCCATGTGGCAGCGGAAACAAACGATCTATCTGGTGGTGGCAGCCCTGATGGCCCTGGCTACCTGGCTCTTCCCGGTGGTGAGCTATGAGCACGCGGGCGATCAGTTCATCTTCCGCACCACCGGCTTCTTCAACGCTGAAGGGACCGAGGTGGTTGATGTGGACTTGAAGCTGCCGTTCAGCGTCCTGCTCACGGTGATCGGCGTGGCCCTGTTGGGTTGCATCCTCCTATACAAGAACCGTCCTCGACAGATGCGCTTCGTGCGGGGTACGTACATCGTCACGCTCGCGGTGATCGCCTTCCTCTTCATCACGGACAACAGTCTGCAGAGCTATCTGGGCCGCAACGGAGGGCTGGTCTCAGGCACCTACGGCGCTGGCTTCTACCTCCCGTTGGGCACCCTCATCCTCTCGTTCCTGGCGGAGCGCGCCATTCGGGCTGACGAGGCCTTGGTGCGCAGTACGGAGCGGTTGCGTTAGCCCTTCGCCACCGCGGCTTTGAACTTCGCGATGGCCTCGCGGGTGAAGTCGCTCAGCACAAGGCGTCCGCTGATCTTGGCGCGTTCGATCAGGAGTTCATCCCAATCGTCGGTGCCTTTCCACATCACGGCCTTCAGCTCGGCCATGGCTTCGGGGCTGTAACCCGCCAGTTCCCTGGTGTGCGCTTCGATGCGGGCGTCCAGCGCCTCGATGGTCGGAAAGGTCTCGGCGTACAAGCCACGGCTGACGCACCAGTCGGCCTCGCGGCGCAGGGCCGGGGAGGCGCTTAGCAACCCGAAGGTGCCGGTACCCACCTTGCGCTCCACCGCCGGACCCACCACGAAGGGACCGATGCCGATGGCGAGCTCGCTGAGCCGTGCGCTGGCCTTTTCGTGCGCGTAGGCGATGTCCACCGCACAGGCAAGCCCGACACCACCACCAACGGTGTGTGCATGGATGCGCCCGATCACCAGCACGGGCGCCTTGCGGATGGCGTTGATCACATGCGCGAAGCCGCTGAAGAACCGGAGCCCGGTCTCCGCATCCTCGATGGAGACAAGCTCATCAAAACTCGCACCTGCGCAAAAGGCCTTCTCGCCATCACTGCGCAGCACGATCACACGCACCGATGGATCCTTGCCGCAGGCGGTGATCGCATCGGCCATTCCGCGTAGGATGTGGCCGGGCAGGCTGTTGCTCTTCGGATGATGGAAGGTGACGGTGGCGATCCCGTCCTGGATCCGTTGGTTCACGTAGCCGTCGCTCATGATGGTCGTCGCTTGTGCGGACAAAGTTCGGCCCTGGTCCGTGACCGATGTACCTTGTGGCGTCAGAAACGTGAACTCGAAAAACAACACGACCATGTTCGATCAGATCCTCAAGACGCTCCAGCAACAAGCCGTTCCACAGCTCATGAACCAGTTCGGACTGGACGAGAAACAGGCGGGTGGTTCGGTGAAAGCCGCCGCCGACAGTGTGAAGGAGGCCGTGGCCGGTGATAATGGCTTCGGCCTGGATGACGCGTTGAGCCTCTTCAGCAGCGGTGCCAACTCCACCGGTGCCGACGGATTGATGGAGAAGATCGGCGGGTTGTTGCAGAATAAATTGACCGGGCAGATCGGCCTGGAAAGCAGCAAGGCAAGCGGTGTGTCCGGGATGCTGCTGCCCCTGATCACCGACCTGGTGAGCCGCCATGTGGGCGGGGACGCGAAGAACCTCCAGTCCCTGCTGGGTGGCGAAGGACTGGCCGGGATGGCCAAAGGCATGTTGGGGAACCTGTTCAAGCGATAAGCCCCGTTCCAGCGATCACGGCCGCCCGGTCCGCCATGGATCAGGCGGCCGTCATGCGTTCAACCGGGTTAACTTCCCGGCGGCTCCAACCTTCCGTTCCCCATGTCGCGCGCGCTCCTTCTAGCCTCAGGCCTCGCCTTACTGTTCGCTGCATGCAATGTGAACCGGATCGCGGAGAAGCGGGCTCGCCGGGCCTTTGATGCGAACGGCCTCGAGGCTCGCACCTTCACCGATGAGATGGGTCCGCACTTTACGTATGTCAGCAAGAGCCTGAACAGTGGAGGCAAGCCACGCTTGATGCTGGTGCATGGCATCACGAGCAGTCACGCGATGTGGGCGGCTAACCTGTCCACCTTGTCACAACATTTCGACCTGATCGTGCCCGACCTGATCGGGCATGGTGGAAGCACCGTGCAATGGAACGGCTCCAGCGTGGACCGCCAGGTGGAACATCTGGCGTTGATCCTCGACAGCCTTGGTGTGAACGAACCGGTATACGTGGTAGGCAACTCGTACGGTGGCGCCATCAGCGCCAACTTCGCCGAACAACAGCCGCACCGCACCCGCGCGCTGGTCATTTACGACGGTCCGGCCAGCGACTATACGAGCGCCATGGCCGACAGCGTGGCGCGGAGCCGTGGTGCCACGGATATCGCGGACCTGTTCACACCGGAGGATCCGGACGAGATGTACCGCTTGCTGGCAACGTCGATGTACGAACCACCGAAGGTCCCTGGCTTCGCGCGCAAGCAGCTCTTCAAGAAGTTCAGCGCGCACCAGGCCGTGTACCTCGGACTACTGAAGGATCTGCTCAAGAACGAAGAGCGGTATGCGACCAAACACTACATGTGGACCATGCCGGTGTTCGTGCTCTGGGGTGAGGGCGACAGGCTGATCCCGCTGACTGTGGGGCAGGGCATCGCGGCGCGCAACGGCCTGCCCGATGACCACCTCATCATCGTGCCGAAGGCCGGGCATGTAGCCAGCGTCGAACAGAAGGACGTGTTCGAGGGACACCTGCTGCGCATCCTGAAGGAGCCACCCTGTGAGGACCCGGCGCGCAAGAGCGAAGGACTTTGTACGATGGAGTACGATCCCTTCTGCGGTTGCGACGGCAGGACCTACCCGAACAGGTGCGCTGCCTGGCGCGCGGGGGTGCAAGTGGTGGCCCGCGGAGCATGCCGGTGAATGCCGCGTGATCAACGATCGTTCGTTGGATCCCGTCGTTGGCCGGAAGTAGCGGACGTGGGTCGCCAGAGCGCATTGGTCGGGCGCTCAGAGGTGATCATCTATTCATTGGAACTCCGGCGGCACCCGCACCGTTCTTTGCAGCAGAGATCGGTAAGGCATGGCCGGAACCCCATGCACCTGGTCCAGGAGGATCACATATCGGCCTAATTCCATCGACCTGCACATGGAAAGGAAGAACCTGCTCCCGCCCGCGCTGCTGGAACAGCTGCGCCGGCACCTGTACGAACTGTACTTCATCCACCGCCGATTGCCCGTGGTGTTGCAACGTGCGGTGGTGGCCACACGCACCCAACGCTGGGGCGCCTTCTTCCGCGATCAGGTGACGAGCGTGCAGGTGCAGCGCGCCGAATTGGACAGACTGATCGCGGGTTGGGGAGAGCGCCTGCGCCCCTGTGCCTGCTCGGAAACGGATGATCTGCTCAACGAGATCCACCATGCGTTGGCAGCTCGACATGAAGAGGCACGCATGGAGGACAGGGTGCACGAGGTCTTCCTGGTGCTCTGCAAGGTCGTGCTGGCCCGCCTGGAGGAAGGTGTGGATCTGGCGCGTCGGTTGGGCGACAATGAGCTCGCTGACCATCTCGCTTCGCTCTTCACGGGTGAGAGCGATCGCCAGCGCGCGATGCCTGAGATGCGGGCCGCCTAGTCGCCGGTGGCTCAAGGTTGATCCGCTCACTGCGGAGCTGGATCAAGGATCACGCGGTATCGGATCAGCACATCGCTCATGATCGCGCTGGCTCCAGCGGTCCGTGCATCGCGCATCGCCTTGAGGTCGCACCAGGAGGTATCCGCCTCTGATGGTCGCGCGGGCAGGTCGATGTCCGCGGCCAGCCAGGTGTCATCCAGGATGTGGAAGCTGGCGACGCGACCAGGGGAGCGGCTGAAGAGCGGGGCGATGGCCGTTACGATGAGGCGGTCATCCTCCTCGCGGAACCGACCCCGGTCGATCTCCGCATAATGGTTGTCCTTCGGCCCTGCGTATACGCTGAGACGGATAGCGTTCGGTTCCATCGCATCTGCGGGGACACGAGCCTTGGGTACATGCACCTCGATCTTCAGGGAGAGCTCCCGGCCGTTGATCCGCGGCGGACGGGGCACGGACAGGAGGCTCAGACCCGCGATCAGCAGCAAGGCCAGTTGCGCCATGAGGATGGAGAGACCCGCGGCTTTCCAGAACTGACCCCATTCGGTGGCATGAACGAGCTTGGTCCCGAGCAGGCCGACCAGGAAGCCACCGATGAAACCGGCCGGGATCAGCACGAAGGCGATGAGCATGCCGCGTCCACCCTCGAAGTCGCTCACGCCGTGCATGCGCGTGACCTTGTCGGATACGAGTGTGGCGATGATGGCCGTGACCACCGCGGTGATCACGGCGACGACCAGAGCGATCCTCCAGGACATGGTGATGGGTTGTGGACGTGAAGATCGCGTTCTCAGGTGAACCAGATGCGTGATCCGCGACGCCGATCATCTTTGGACCACCAAGTAACGATCCACCATGCAAGGGGCAAACGTGATCATCACGCAGGAAGGCCGGTCAGGCAGCGTTAGCTATGAAGAGGGCGGGAAGCGCATCAGCGGGTGGTGGGAGTTCGGTGGAGGCGATGTGATCACCATCGTGAGCATGGGTGAGCGTTCCCAATGGGAGAAGGCCTATCCCTGGGCCATGGAAAGGAGAGGGGACATCCTGCGCAATGTGGCGGATGAAGTGATCCGCCAGAAGGCATCCGGTTGCGTGGCGGAGATCGGTTACGATGATGGGTCGATCACGATCCGACGAGGCCATGGTGCTCCTCGGCCCACACCCAGGACCGCTGGACCCACCGCCTGGTACGGAAGATATCGTGACCTCAAAGTGAAACTGGCGGTGTTGGTCGGCGCGATCGCACTGATCTTCGGGGGCGTGGTCTGGTTGAAGAACGAATTCCTGGTGATCGATCCCGGACCGGGAACGCCGTTGGGCGACGCCGTGCGCACGGAGCAGCATGTCGCGATCCTGCTGCAGACGCTGGAGGCCTACACGCCTTCGCTCCACCGCGATCATTCCAAGGACCGGTACTCGGTCGGCATGTTGCTCATCCCACTTGATGGTTCCGCCCCGAGGAAGGTGCCCATCCGGGAAGGGCTCGAGGGCAACTCGTTCTCCCTGGCCAGGATCCTCGGGAGTGATGGTCGAACGCTCTGGTTCGATGTCAATGGAACGGGAGGTGTCGACCTACGGACCTATGAAGTGGTACAAGGTGAACCGAGGGATCCGCGTGGACTGCAAGGTGGACGTGCACTACCGTTCCAGCCGCGGATCGATGCCCATGGCTTCCGGCCTGTGCCTGGATGAGCACACCTGGCTCGGCTTGCTTTCCGTTCCTGAGTTGGAGAAGGAGTACGCTCCGGGGAAGTGGGTGCGCAAGATCGCGGACGCGAACGATGCCAGGCAGCTCCGACGGCTCCAGCGCGCTCTGTTAGGGGATAGCGCGACCACGGGAAGTCGGCGGATCATCTCGATGGATCCCATCGGAAAGGAGGAATTCCTCAACGCGTCCTTCCTACGGATGGACGAACGATCGGAACCGATACGGCCATCGGAACCGGACGGTGCCTTGATGCTCTACACCTCCGAGCCGGGCTTGAAGGGAACGCTGGTCATGGCGCGCGTGGATATGGAGGGCCGGATCATCTGGCACGTGGACACCGCCATTGATCGCTTCAAGCTGCAGCGGATCCTGCCCGGCGGGCAGGTCACGGCGTTCATGGGCACCCGGCTGCCGGTGCCCGGCAAGGTGAGCGAGCCGATCCTCGTGCTCGTGGACCATGCCAGCGGAAAGGCGGTGACGCATTCACTCTGGCGCTGAGCGCTGCTTCAGACCAGCTGACCGATCACGGCGTCGATCCGGTCCTTCAGCGCTTCGCAGGCCCTGATCGTATCGCCATGCAGTTCATCGCGCGGGGTGAGGGTGTTCTCGCGCAGGGCATCCACCGCGTCGCGCAGTTCATCGCACCTTGGGTCGGTCGTTATCCCGCGTTCCATCATCCGGTCGATCGCATCGATCAGGTCGGTATCCACATGACCATGCCGCAGTTCGGTCTGCAGCATGAGCGTGGTACGTTGCAGGAGGCGCAGGTCGCGGATGAGCTCGGTATCGGTCATGGTCGCCGCAAAGATGTGCGGCCGTATCTGGATGGTGGATAGGTTCGCGGTGTGGGGACGGTGGGCCGTGCATGGCGTTATTACCTCGATTCGTTCCGTGGCTTCAGCCGTGGGATCTGGCTGCTCACGCTCATCACCTTCGTGAACCGGGCGGGAACCATGGTGGTCCCCTTCCTCAGCCTCTACCTCACCAAGGACATGGGGCTCACCCTGGAGCAGGTGGGCTGGATCATGAGCTGCTTCGGTGCGGGATCGGTCGTGGGGTCCTGGTTGGGTGGGCGGCTCACCGACCGGATCGGCTTCTACGAGGTGATGGTCGGCTCATTGCTCACCTCGGGTCTCGCGTTCCTTGCCTTGAAATACGTGCGTGGTGCGGTGCCTTTCGGTCTCGCGGTCTTCGGGCTAATGGTCCTGTCCGATGGCTTCAGGCCGGCGATGTTCGTGGCGATCCGACAGTATGCACGACCGGAGAACCGTACGCGTGCTGTTACGCTCATCCGGCTCGCGATCAACCTGGGCTTCAGCCTGGGGCCGGCGATCGGTGGGTTGATCATCACCAGCTGGAGCTACGCCGGGCTGTTCTGGGTGGATGGGATCACCTGTTTGCTGGCCATGGCCATGTTGCTGCGCTGGCTGCCACGGAGGGGGTCCGGTACCGGTGACCGGCCGGCAACGAACAACGCACTCAAAGCCTCGCCATACAGTGATCGGCCGTTCCTATTCTTCCTTGTCATCGTCACCCTCATCAGCATCCCCTTCCTTCAGTACTTCAGCACGGTTCCCTTGTTCTACAGTGAGGTGCACGGATTGAGCGAGGAGTACATCGGTCTGCTGCTCGGGGCCAACGGTCTCCTCATCTTCCTCGTGGAGATGCCGCTGGTGAAGGGATGCGAGGATGGACGGGTGCCGCTCTTCCGGATCCTGGGCGTGAGCGTGTTGCTGTTCGCGTTGAGCTTCGTGGTGCTGGTGGTCTCACCATTCGTAGCCTTCCTGTGGCTGGGCATGGTGTTGATGACCTTCGGGGAGATGCTCAACTTCCCCTTCATGAACCGGTTCGCCTATGAGCGGTCGGACCTCGGAAAGCCGGGAGCGTACATGGCGTTGTTCACCATCTCGTGGAGCGTGGCACACATCATCGGGCACACGCTCGGGCTGCGGCTCGTGGCCAGCGTGGGATATGCGGCCACCTGGTGGTTCTTCACCGCCTTGTTGTTGGTGGCCTTGGGTGGGCTGCTGGTCCTGGAGAGGATGGTGCGTCCGGCGAACGCGGAGCAGCCGGCGAACGAGAACGGACCGACCTAGTTCTCGGTGCGGTCATAGGCGGGCTTCACCCGCAGGATCGTGTTCTCGAGCTTCACGCCATCGAGCTTGTTGATGGCCTTCACGGCCTCGCGCTCGTTCTTCATCTCAACGAATCCGAAGCCGCGGCTCTCGCCGGTGACCCGGTCGGTCACGATGCGTGCCTTGTCCACCTGGCCGAAATGGCCGAACAGGAGTTCCAGATGAAGGTCGGTGATGGCATGGGTCAGTCGCCCCACGAATATGTTCATGCGTGCAGGGATTAAGGTTGATAAGATGTTAGTCGCGCTGACCTGATCGGCCGGACCTAAAGGCCCCAAGAGCACGTTGAGCAATGTCCGGGCGCAAGTTACGAAATATTCTGGGAACCGCGCCGATCCACGTGTTCAAGAGAGCGGTCGGTCCTCCATCACGAGGTCGAACGGATCGCGACATAGCGCACGGCACGAGGTCAAGACCTCATTCCCATGGGCCATTGCGCCCGACATGCACGAAGCCATCGCCATCGAAGCGGAAGAGGCCACCACTGAATCCACACCACAAGGTCCCGTTGTCCGCCTGGGTCATTCCTTGCAGGCCGAAGCTTGCGTTCAGGTCCGGTCGATCGGTGCGGTCGAAGAGCGTGAAGTGCTCATCGCGGAACCGGTACACACCCACGCCCGTGGCGCCGATCCACAGGTCACCGCTCCGGTCCTTGAAGATCGTGTACAGGTCATTCGCATGCAGGCCGGGTATTTCCGGGAAGGTGATGAAGTGGTCACCGTCCAGCCGGCAGAGCCCGCCGTCATGGGTCATCGCAGGTTGATAGGCCTGCATGCCGATCACCCAGATGCGCCCATCGTCATCCTCCACGACATCATTCACGGAATTGCTGCAAAGTCCATCCGCCTTGGTGTACGTGCGGAACGTCGCACCATCGTACTTGATGAGCCCCGCACCATCGGTCCTGAACCACAGGTCGCCCTTGCTGTCCTGCAACGCGAGCGATGCCCGACCCGGCTTGATGGCATAGGTATGAATGGTGTCATGATCGATGGGCAGGGGAAAAGGGATGAAGCCAGGACCATCGGAGCGAAGCACCTGCCGATCGGTCCCCGCCCATACCGTCCCAGCGCGATCGGTGCTCACACTGGTCTCATCCGCCCAGTATTGATGGAACGAGGAACCATCATACCGGACAAGGCCGGTGCCTTCATGTCCGGCGAACCAGCAATGACCATTCGTGTCCTCGGCGATGCTGCTCACCACATCGCCGCCTTTCCCATCCGCCGGACTGAGAAAGGTGAGCTGTCCGCCGGCGGGGTGTGCAACGCCCTTGCCGATCGTTCCGAACCAGAGTCCTCCGCGGCTGTCGGTGAAGGCGGTGACGACATATTGAGCGATGGGGTCGTCGGGACCAACGTCATTCACCTTTTCGTTCTGCGCCGCGCATGCGGTGCTGAGGATCAGTACGATCACCCAGCCCTGTTTGTAGGCCTTCATGTCATGCAAGGTAGGTCCGTGGTGAGCGACCTTCGAAAACTCCACCACGTGGGGGAAGGGCTGGACAAGGCTGCTCGCGTTGATCCGCTGGTTCTGATCAAGATCGCCTTAGCGGGTGCTCCATTGCAGCAGCAGTTCGAAGGTGCGCCGGCCGTTGACCGCTCGATCCTTTGCACCCACGGACCATCCGTATGTCATGCCGAAGGATAGCCTGCCGTAGTCGATGATGACGTTCACAAGCACCGCATCGAGGTACTTATAGCCGAGCCCCGCCTTGAAGCCGAAGAGCGGAGGTCCACCTTCATTGCGCACGCTGTTCAGCAGGTGTTTGCCTGCGTAGAAGTTGAGCCGACCGGTGTGGAAAGGTCCTTGCAGGTGCCCGATGAGCTCACCGGAGAACAAGCCGTTCTCCCATAGCCGGTGATGCATTTCGCTCAGCACATAGGCCGTGGCGCGCATGGGTAACGGTTCCATGCGTTGTCCCGCTTCCCGCAGCACAAGGCGGCCCAGGTGATCGGCGGCAAGACCGGCGGTCAGGATATCGGGCTCACGGCGTCGAGGACTTTCGGCTGCACGTTTCAGGGTGAAAGAGACGCCGGCTCGGGCCTCGAACCAGGTGCTGGCGTCGGTGGTCCAAGCTTCCTGGGATGGTAATGATGCATCGTAACGAAGACCGTCGTACTGACTCCCCCACGCGCCATTCTGGGCGTTCATCGTGGCATTTACCAAGGCGGTGCCCAACCCTGCAGCGAGGTATGAGCGTTGGCCACTGCGGAGATGGACCGCTGTGCGGATCGCCGCATGTGTGCGCTGCCAACCGGAGGCTGGTGAACGATCGACCGCTGCATCCAGGCCTGCGCCGATCCATTTGTCCATCTTCTTCCTGCGATTCCGGAGGCAGAGGTCCACATGGAGGAGTTCGTTGCGCCAGGCGCCGGGCACCTGCAGCCATTGGTCCTGATGGATGAGGGCCGCGTTCACCGCCGCCGATGCACCTGTTCGCGATGGGTCCAGGGTGGATGGGATCCGTGGAGCGAATGACCGGTCGGCGTCCTGTGCCAGCAACGAAGCCGCCAGCGCGAGGCTTGAAAGGGATGCGAGGCTTCTCATCGCCGCAGGAGAATGGTCCCTGTCCGCTCGATCGGATCGCCGAAGGAGCGTTCAGCGGATAGGGTGAACACGTATGGGCCGGAGGGAAGTGGAGCGCCCTTCGCGGTGCCATCCCAGCATGCGTCCGCCTCGGAGCCGTGGAAGACCAGGCCGCCCCAACGGTCGTAGATGCGAAGATCAAGGCGGGTCACACACCCACCGAGCAAACAGAGTCCATCGTTCAACCCATCGCCGTTCGGTGAGAAGATGTCTGGCAGGAAGGCTTCACCGCAGGGTCGAACACCGGTGTCCGTCAGCAGTGGTTTCGGAAGCACCACCACACTATCCGCGCTCGTGCATGCCAACGCGCTGGTCACGGTGACGACGTAGGTGGTGGTGTCCAGGGGTTCGCACCAGGTGCTTGATGCGGTCGGATCCTCGAGCCAGATGGTGGGTTGCCAGCTAAACGTTGCTGCGCTGTCGGCAGGGATCACCGTGCAGATGAGCAGGGCAGGACCATCCTCCGTGCCAAGCGTGTCGGCCATGATGATCGCTTGAACGCTCCCGCTGTCGGCGATCAGGACCGGATGCTCCTCCCAACAGCCCGCGCTGTCCTGTACCGATAGGACATGAAGACCGGGCGCAAGGTCGTTCACCATGCTGGTGAAGGATGAGTCGGGCAGCCAGAGATAGGTCAGGGTCGAGGGATCGGCACTTCCAAAGGCTTGTGCGGTCCCGTTGGGTCGGCCGCAGGTCGCCGTGGTCGTGCTGATGCTGTCCACCAGTGCGTTGGGCATGGTGATCCCCAGGGTGTAGGTCCGCTGACAGCCCAGCGTGTCCGTCAAGGTGACCGCATAGGAGCCTTCCGCTAGCCCACTGATGCTGTTTCCTTCGAGTTCAGGATCCTCCCAGCTGATCTGAAGCGCTTGCTCAAGACCGTCGATCAATTCGATGGAGCCATCGTTCATGCCGTGGCAGGAAATGTCCTGTACCGACCAGCTGGTCGCGGGGTTTGGCACCACGGTGATGCTGTCCGTGAGCGGAACGACGCAGGCGCCCTCGGTGGCGGTGATGCCGATGCCATGGATGCCGGAGGACAGTGGTGCCGGGAGGATGATGTTGGTGCCTTCGTACAGGGAGTCTCCCAGAAGCCAGGAGAACATGGTGGCACCGAGTCCATCCACCATGAAGCCCGAACCGGCGCACACCGTATCCGGGATGGTGACCGTTGGATCGGGAGGGATGTGCACGTTCACATCCACGAACCGGCAGGTGGAGACACTATTGGCGTATTCCGCGCGAACGAAGAGTCGGAACGAAGCGGTAGGCCAGAGGGTGATGGTGTCACCGGAGGTGATGTAATGCTCGGGCACACCACATTCGTTCGAGTACCAGCGCCAGCTCGCACCGGTGCCCAAGGCGCCACCGTAGGTGACCATGGTGATGGGATCTCCCAGGCACACATCAATGAAGGGTGGCGGTGGGGGGGGGGTCGTTCCACCACCACCACCATACCCGCCGTTACCGCCACCGCCACCGCCACCACCACCCCAACCACCGATCCCGATCGGCGGTGTCGATTCCTTCAGGTCCAGCCGGGCCGAACATCCATCCAACGCTCCACCTGGTTGCATCTGATGACCAAGCAACGAGAAGCCCGATCCGGAATCGGTGATCCCACCGATGTAGACGTGGGTCCTTCCAAAGACCGCCATGGCCAGTGCCTCTTCCTCTCCATCGCCACCGAGATACCGCGACCACTCGACCGCATGTGTGGAATCGAACCGCAGGATGATCATGTCCGAAGTACCAATGGGCTGGCCAACAGGGCCGCTCTCCTCGATGGTCAACTCGTCCGATCGTGCGGCCCCGCTGACGTACCAACGGCCATCGACATCCGATCCAATGCTATGGAAGGAGTCGAAGTCCGCACCACCGAACAGGGTGCCCCAGCTGATGGCGAGCGTGCTATCGAGGACGGTGAAGAAGCCGTCGGCCTCGCCTGCGTTCAGTGGTTGGAAAGAGGTCGTGTCATCGTGCAATTGCTCGGACCACGTGGTCCCACAGATGGCGGAAATGCCTTGATGCACGGCGATGTCATGGGCCATATCGTCTTCTGGCCCCCCGTGATAGGTTCCTGCGACGATGAGCAGCAAGGTATCCACCTTCATCACGAAAGCATCGAGGCCGCCTTGCAAAGCCGGTGTTCCGGCATTGATCATGGCGATGTTCGCCGTGCTGTTGGTGTTCCCGACGAAGACCATGCCCGTACTGTCGCCGTTCGCCATGGCAACGATCTCGTCATCTCCTTCACCCCCGATGAAGGTTGCGGCCATTAGTGAATCCGTGCCGGTGAAGAGGAGCAGCAGCCCATCGATGCCCAGGGTGTAGGACTGGGCGCTGGGTGTGAGGCCGCTCAGGCTGCCGGGGCCATTGGTCGTGCCACCGATGAGCAGGCGACCATGCACGTCCATGGCGGCGCATCGGGCGATCTCGTTCTCCGCGGCGCCGAAATAGCTGGCACTGCGCAGGGTTCCGTTGCTTCCGAAATGAGCCAGGAAGATATCCGAAGCACCTCCGGGCACACCTTGGAAGGCGAGCGTGTCCGTGGCGATGCTGTCCGTGGAGGTCGTGTTCCCGATCAGGTAGATGCTGTCGGTGGCCGCCACCACCACTTCCACGCCCTCGTCATCACCACCACCACCGAGGTAGGTGCACCAAAGCATGGAACCGTGCGCGGCGATCTTTGCGAGGAAGGCATCGGATGCACCTCCACCGTAGCTGCTCTGATGAACGACCACACTATTCGCGGTGGTATCGTTGCTGAGTAGCAGGCCCTGTGTCGTGCGTCCGGCCACATAGATGTTCCCGGCAGCATCCGTGGCCACGGAAAGTACGGCGTCGGCTCCGGAACCACCATGATAGCTCGCCCACTTCTTCACCGCCGAACCATCCTGTGCATCCGAGGCATGTGTGATCGGAAGCAGGGTCGCAAGGAGCAGGATATTGATGCACGCACCGTTGGATGAGCGACGAATGGAACGGGTATCGATGGGAACCATGGCAGGGTGGTTTCCATCGAATGTGAGGTGATCCGTACGGAAATGAATTGTGACGGACAGTTACGGTCCTTTTACACCGAGGAACGGTCCCCTGGTGCATTCCTCCTTCGGGTGTGCGCCGGTGCTACACTTTCGCGCGATGGGCCTCGAATGTGATGAGCGAGGTGCAGAACGAACGATCTTGTCCATCCTGCGATCCGATAGGGATCAGCTTCAGCGATCCTCCTCGTGGTACGGCGCCATCACCGCAACGAAGGATCGATCCATCAGTGATCACAACTCCGCGAAGGGATTAGCAGGTGTCACTCCCTCACGAAACGTGCGGTCCGCATATCTCCATCGGTCGAGTGCAACTCGAGCAGATAGGAGCCTGCATCCAGCTTGCTTACGTCCAGCTTGTTGATCCGACCAGCGGACCACGAGTCGTTGATCAGGACGCGTGCACGCATGTCCAGCACCCGATAGTTCCACTTCCCGTGAAGGTCGCGCAGGTCCACGTTCACCTGTTCCTGGTCGCACACGAGCGTGGGCCAGCAGGGGAGTGCCTTGAACGCGGTGTGGGTCGATACGCTGGATACCACGCCGGTATTGTACCGCGCCAGGGCGAACGTATTGTCACCACGCCCGCACGCCACCACCTTGCCGTCGGCTTGCAGCACCAGCGCATTGGCAATGGAGATGCTTGTTCCGAAGGGTGTGACAACCGGTCCTGCGTTGTTCGGGTCGCCATCGGTGAACGAAGGATCCAACGACCCATCCGCATTCAGCCTTGCAAGGCAGAAGCTGCTGGTCGAGCCTCCCCACCCACCGATCACGTACCTGCCATCGGGTTGGCGCACCATGCCGAACATGAAGTCGTACGCACCAAGCTCTTGGCTGATGAAGCCGTCGTTGTCCAGGCTTGGATCCGGGGTGCCATCCGCCAACAAGCGCATCAGGAAGGCATCCGGTGCGAATGATCCTCCAACGGAGCCCGTGGAAGTGATGCGCCCGTCCGGTTCGAGCACCAGGGCATTCGCCGCGGCGAAGCTCGGGTATTGCACGTCCCGGATCACGAAGCCCGCGTCACCGAACGACGCATCGGGAGAGCCATCGGGGAGGATACGGGCCATGAGCAAGGCCGCATTGCCTGACGATCCGGAGCCACTGGCCGATCCGCACACGACCAAGCGCCCATCCGGCTGTATGACCATCGCATTGGCCACATTGTTGTTGGCCGTGGGCAGGAAGGTCGCGTGGCCATCGGTGCCAAAGGTCTCGTCGGGCGTCCCGTCGGCATGCAGCGCGATGAACATGAGGTGGGAGACCGTGCCCACGAAGTGGTTCCCGGTGAGCACAAGGCCGCCATCCGGGCGAAGTACCATCGCACGCGGCGAGACAACACCACCCGGAATGGAGTGGGTGACATACCCCATGGAACCAAGATCAGGGTCGAGGGTGCCATCGGGAAGGAATTGCAGCACGATCGCGTTCCCATCTTCCGATCCTGCAGCTGAGCCGGCGATCAGGATGCGTCCATCCGGCCTCACCGCCAAGGTGTGGATCGCTGCGGCTACATCGAGGCTCACGCTTACCAGTCCGCCTTCACCGAAGGAAGGGTCGAGATCGCCATTGGGGAGGTACATCGCGAGTGCAGGATCGTAGTTGGCTCCTGCATTGGTATAACCCGCGACCAGCAACCTTCCGTCAGGAAGCTGAGCGATCGCAGTCGCTTCGGCCGATGGGATCCCGAAGTCCGTGGTCAGCGTACCTCCGTTCCCGAAGCCGGTATCAAGCGATCCCGGTTGGGCGAAGGATCCAACACACAGCAGTGCTCCGAAGAGCGTGAGGCTGACTCGTTCCATGGGTGTGGACGTCATGGTCAGTCCTTCGTGAATCGTAACACCTTCCGGTCGCCGGCCTCGGTGGTCAGTTCCAGCAGGTAGGCACCCTTCGCTAACCGGACCACCGGGATGGTTGTCGTGCTTCCTCCGACCGATCGGTGTGTGTCGATCAAACGCCCGAGTTCATCCAGGATCCTGGCTTGTACTCGACCACTGATCGCACCGAGGTCGACGTTCACGAGATCGGTGGCGATGAATGGGAAGAGTGACACGCGCTGTAGCGCGCTCGTTTCCTCGATACCGACCAATGATCCGATGGTATAGGTCAGATCGTCGAGGGAGACGTAGTTGAGCGTGCTGCCATACGTGATGGTGAGGGTCTGTAATGCAGCGCCTTGCAGCAGGGTGCCCGTCATGGAGAGCTCCACCCAATCCAGACCGCTGTTGCCGGTCGGGGCGACGGTGAAGATGTGGGATACGTTCCCGCCAGGGCCGGTCCCTGTCAGGGTGACGAATCCCACAGCATAGCTGCTCCCATCCGTCCCGCTCGTCCACATCTTCACACTCTCCAGCGTGAAGGTCTTGAGCACGTCCTGCAACACGAGCTGCGATGCCGGCATGTTGTCGTTCCCTTCCAGGATGCCGGTATCGATGAACCAATCACTGCCGCCGGCGCCATAGGTGTCGAAGTTGGTGATACGGAGGTCCGAGGTCAGGAGGAAGGTCTCCCCGGTAGGACCGTTGAAGGTGGTGGCCCCAGCGGTATAGCCGGTCTCGAAGCCTTCGGTGGTCTGGCTCAGGAGCGGGGAAGTGGATATCGCGACGGTGAACAGGAGGAGAGGTGTCCGCATGATGAATGGTGCTGGTGACTGTGGGATGATGATCGGTTTGTTCGGTCTCAATGGGGTCGGTCCGGATCGGGAACCAACGCCCTTCGCCTCTCTGCCTATCGAGGACGGTATCACATTGTGAACGATCGTGGATCGACCGGGAGGATGGTTCAAGGTACTTGATCCCGGAGTAGGATCGAACCTCCGAGGGTTCCAGGTGTACGGGTGGTCATGCGCGTCCTTCTGCTCTTGCTTGTCCTGATCCGCACCGTTGCCGCCTGTGCCACAGTAACGGTCCACGTTTCCGGCCGCATCGTCAACTGGCAGGAGCCTGTACCCGGCATGGGACCATCCACCATCGGCATCCGCTCAACAGGTTGGTTGGATCCGAGCACCGCAGCGGATGCGGCTACCGGCCGTTTCAGCGGCACCTTGAGCTGTGATCCAGTGCGCAACAGGCATGGCCGTTGGGTAGACATCGAGTTCCATGCCTTCACCGACTACGGACCAGGGAGGCGGAGCATGTTCGTCCGAGCGCCCTTTGCAAAGGACATCGACCTTGGGGAGCTTGTGTGGCGGCCCGCGCACTATCGGTTGACGCCGGCTGGTCTGGTGATCGATACCGGTGTTCCGCGCGATACCGTGATCGGAGAGCCCTTTGGTACCTACCTGCTACTGCGGCCCATGAACCCCGAGCCGGGAGAGCGGATGGAGCTCGTGTTCGGCTACATCACCAGCGGTGAGCCTCGCCAGGTCTCCCATTCCCTGGTGGTGAAGGACATGGGAACCTATCTGTTGGATCTCCAGTTCGCCGTGCGCACCGATACGGATGTGCTCACCGAAAGCTGGAACGAGGAGGTGATCCCGTTCGACCTTGGACCGCTGGTCGACGGGCGCTATCGCTTCAGGCAGTCACCCTCACAAGGGGAGCACCTGCGCGACATCGACTTCCTGTTGAATGCAGATCTTTGGATCACCGTAGCGCAACGTCAGGAACCATGAAGGTCTTGATACCATTGCTGATGCTTCCGCTGCTATCGTGCGGACAGGAAAGGGCCAGCTATCAGGTCGGGTGCAGCGATGTGCCCGGTTCTTTCCTGATCCATGTGGAAGGTGTGCTGACGGACAGCACGGATCTCTTCCAAGGCGCTTACCCGCCGGCCACACCGCTTTCCTGTGCCTTGTTGGGAATGCTGCATGAAGAGTTGAGGAATGACAGCGCGCGCTATTGCTTCGAGCAGCTGGCGCGCCGTCATTGGATGGAGGATCCGCACGCACGCGTCACACATGCCTACATCGAAAGGCACCACAGCTTTCCGCTCGCCATGGCGGCGACGGCGCATTGGAATGAGGACCATCGCATCCGCGGTCTGAACGAATTGCAGGAGTACAGGCGGATCCGACCGATGGTCTGCACCACCAAGGAGGGCAGTGAGCAACTGTTGCGTCAGGACAGGGCGGCGGTGCGCTATCTGATCAGCGTGTTGGAAAGCACTCCCCTGTACATCCCGGGCAGTGAGAACGCGACCATCCATGGCGCGTACCTCCGCGCCGTGGTAAAGACCATCGATCAGTTCATCGGGCAGGACCATCTCTTTCGTCGCGGGGAGGATCTTCTGCCTTTTCCCGGTGATGCCGTCGTGCAACGAACGATCGATGACGCGCAGCAATGGCTTGGGGAATGAAACTGGTGCTGATCGGCACGCTGTTGCTGTCGCGTGCGGTGTACGGGCAGGATGCTCACGCGCTTCAGCGGGCCCTCAAGAGCGGGAAGGTGGAACGCGTCGATCACTGGATGAAGCGGTTCATCCGCGACCATCGTAAAGGTCACCTTGTTCTGAACGGGTCGACGACATACATCAACCATCAGGCAACGTACGATACGCTCGTCGCTTTCCTGCGCAACCAGCCCGGGGTCCTGGATGCGACCTGGGACGCCTGTGTGACCAAGGCTGCGATCTGGCCGGGGCGAAGCACCTTCGGGATGCGCTGGGAACAGAAGGGACGGATCCTGGAGCGCTGTTGGACCGTTCAAGAGGGCAGGCCCGGGAACATCGGACTTTGGGGTTGGCACCCGCAGGTGCGCAAGGCACGTGAGGAGCTGCGCTATGGAACGGCCCGGGAATGCACCGGCTTCGTTGCCGAGCAGCGGAGGAACTGTGAAGCGATGTTGAACGCTGTGGGACGATAGCTGCGCCAACGATCATGCGCGCTCGAACACCAAGTGCAGGTAGTCACCGCCTTGATGCTCATGTTCATCGCGCACCTTGGCCCATTGACCTGATGCGATATCCGCTTCGAGGGAGGCAAGACCTTCATCCAGCTCGTCGCCCGCCGCCAGCAGCGCGAAGGAGGAGATGCCCTTTCGGAACTCCGGATCGAGGTAAGCAAAGGGTTGATGCTTGCGAGCGAACAGGAAGAGGTCCTGGAGGTCGGGTCGTACGGAATAGGGGACACGCTCCTTCAGCTCCAGTCGGGAACGTGCGGCTCCGGCGATGATCCGTTCCTCGGCGGGCAGCGTGGCCGCACTTCGTTCGATCATCCGTGGGAAATAATGGCGAAGCCAGTAGGCACCGGTCTGCTCCGGCGTGGAAGTGAACACGACGAAACGGGCACCAGGCTGGAGGATCCTTCCACATTCGGCAAGACCGCGCTCCAGGTCCGCCCAATGGTGCAGGGTGAGCGTGGCGACCGCCGCTTGGAAGGCTCGGTCCTCAAAGGGCATGGCCTCAGCATGCCCCTGCACCCACCGGATGGCATCGCTCTTCGTCCTCGCCTGTTCGAGCATGCGCTCCGATGGATCGAGGCCGGTGAGTTCTAGTCCACGTGCGGCAAGAAAGCCGGTGTAGTTGCCGGTGCCGCAGCCAATGTCAATGATAGACTTCCCCGGCGCTGCGTTCAGCAGGTCGAACAACCGTTGGGCCAGGAACGGATCAGCCGCGCGCGTGGCGTCATAGCCCGTACCGATGCGGTCATAGGTGGTCTTGGACATGTGGCAAAGGTGCACTCCTGGTTCCGGTCCGGGATATCTACTTTCGGTGGCACGATCATGCGCACAGTCCTCGCCATCCTCATCGCCACGGTATGGATCTCCATTCACGAGTTCGTTCGGAACCAATTGGTCCTTGCCGATCATTGGGCGGATCATTACACGGGCTTGGGGCTCACCTTTCCAAGTGAGCCGGTGAACGGTGCGGTGTGGGGCATCTGGGCGCTGGTGCTGGCCATCGCCATCCATTTCCTCGCGCGGAAGGGCGGGCTCCTGGAGACCGCGGCCATCGCCTGGACCATGGGCTTCGTGCTGATGTGGCTGGTCATCGGCAACATGTCCGTGCTTCCGTTCTCCATCCTTCCAGTGGCCGTACCATGGAGCATGGTGGAGGTCCTTGGGGCGGTGTACATCATTCGGAAGCTCCGAACAGGCGTGGCATCCGGCTAGATCGGACGGACGATCGTCCCACCGCGATCACCGGGGCCGTCCATCGCAGGGGTGGCCTGTTGCATGTGTACGATCCCGCTGCCCGTTATATTCGGACCACCCAACCACCACCCATGCTCCCCCTGCTCGTCATCCTCGGCCTCCTTGTCCTTCTTGCCTTCTATGCCATCGGCATCTACAACAAGCTGGTGAAGCTGAAGAACCTCGTGGCCGAAGCCTGGAGCGGCATTGACGTGCAATTGAAGAAACGCTACGACCTCATCCCGAACCTGGTGGAGACGGTGAAGGGCTATGCCGCTCATGAGAGGGAGACCTTCGAGAGCGTGACACGCGCCCGCGCCGCAGCGCAGCAGGCCACCACGGTGGAAGGCAAGCAGGCGGCGGAAAAGCAGTTGAGCGGTGCACTGATGAACCTGATCGCCGTGGCTGAGCGTTATCCCGAGCTGAAAGCGAACACGAACTTCCTGGAGCTGCAGAACACGCTGGCCATGGTGGAGGGTGACATCGAGAAGTCGCGCCGCTATTACAACGGCAATGTGCGCGAACAGAACACGCTGATCGAGAGCTTCCCGAGCAACCTGGTCGCGAACCTGTTCGGCTTCGCGAAGAGCGCCTTCTTCGAACTGGAGAACCCAGTGGAGAAGCAGAACCCCCAGGTGAAGTTCAACTGATGCGCCGCGCCCTTCTGCTGATGGCGGTCCTGGGCGTCCTGTGCGCTCACGGCCAGACCGAGAAGATCAACTCATTCCACACGGACCTCACGGTGGCCGCCGATGGGCAGCTGACCATCACCGAGGAGATCAACATCCACGCCGAGGGGAACGAATTCAAGCGCGGCATCGTGCGCAGGTTGCCACGCCTCTTCACGGACAACAAGGGAAGGCAGCACCGGGTCAGCTATGAATTCACCCAGGTGCTCGTGTTCGGCGCGCCTTCTCCCCACCACACGGCGACCGAAGGCGATGACTTCGTGCTGTACGTGGGTTCCGAGGGCAACTTCCTGGAGCCAGGCGACTACCCGTACACGATCACCTATATCACCAAAGGTCAGCTGGGTTTCTTCGCGGACTTCGACGAGATCTATTGGAACGTGAACGGCAACGGATGGGCCTTCAACATCGACAGCGTTTCCGCGTTGATCCATCTGCCGCCCGGCGCCGAGGTGGAACAGACCGCCTGCTACACCGGTGCCTACGGAAGTACCGAGCATGATTGCAGCGCGACCATCCTCGATCCGCGCACCGTTCAGTTCAAGGGGCGGTCGATGGGCTATTATGAAGGTCTTACCGTGGCCGTGGGGTTCCAGAAGGGCGTGGTGGCCGAACCACCGCCGCCGACCTATTGGGAGGAGAACGCGGTGCCGTTGACGGGTGGCGGGATCACGGGCTTGTTGCTGCTCTACTACTTCATCACCTGGTTCCGCTTCGGCCGGGATCCCGACCGGCCCACGGTGATACCGCTATTCGAGCCGCCCGACGGCCTTTCACCTGCTTCGGTGGCCATGGTGATGAAGGGGAGCTTCGACAACGACCAGATCACACCCGCCATGATCTCGCTCGCGGTGAAGGGGCGCATCCGCATCGAGGAGAGGACGGATGCGGTATTGTTCGGTCTGGTGAAGTCACGGACCTACACCATCGTGAGGACCTTGAACGGGTCAGGCCTGCCGCGCGAGGAACAGGAGCTGATGGATCATTTGTTCGTCGGTGGCGGCAGGCAATGCGTGATCGATGGCACGTACGATCCCGGCATGAAGCGCATGGCGAGCGAGTTCCGTGGAGCGCTGACCGGGCAATGGCACGACTTCCTCACCAAAGGGAACAACGGGCGGTTCTGGTGGATACCGATGCTGCTGGTGGCCGCCTGCCTGATCACGTTGATCGTGTTGCACAATAAGTACCTGGGTGGAGAGGACATCTTGTACATCGGCGCCTTCATCGTGGTGAACGTGATCCTGTTCCTGCTCTACACCTATCTGATCAAGCGGCCGAGTGAGGCGAAACAGGCGTTACGCGCCAAGCTCTTCGGATTCAAGATGTACCTGGGTGCGGCGGAGGAGAAGCAGTTGCAGCACTTCAACCCGCCGACGATGACACCTGAGGTCTTTGAGAAGTACCTGCCCTATGCCATCGCCTTCGGGGTGGAGAAGGTCTGGGGTGAGCGATTCGAGGACATGATCAGCAACGCCCTGGTCGACCCGAACTACAAGCCGGGTTGGTACAGCGGGAACATCGGTCACTTCGGGTCCTTCTCCAGCAGCATGTCCTCCTCGCTGAGCAGCAGTGTCAGTGCCAGCAGCACCCCGCCGAGCAGTAGCGGTGGTTCGGGTGGAGGTGGATCATCAGGCGGCGGTGGCGGCGGCGGCGGCGGTGGTGGCTGGTAGTGGGAGCGCCCATCCCATAAGGCACTGCCACCCATGCGGCTGCAATTGGCGATCCCGCTCGTGCTCGGTGTAGCGGACGGAGGCGTCTCTCATGGATGATGGTCAGGTTGATGGATCGTGATCACTTCCTTCCCGAGGTGAACAGCCCGGACATCTTCGCCATCAGCCAGGGAGCAAGGTGTATCGCGCTCGGCAACGGGACCCGACAGGGCCATGCGCAGTTCCGCGGCCAACGAGCACATCGCTATACTATTTATTGTAAGGGGATCAACCGGCGCCGGACCTGGACACCGGCTTGGCAACTCGAGTGAAAGGCGGTGGTGATGACGGCTATCTTGTCCGCGATGCGCTGCCTGGTGTTCGGCATTCAAGTGATCATGTGCGCGGTGCTCTTCGGACAGGAGACCAACACGGTGCCCATTGCGATCGGTCATGCGGATACCGTGCTCTTTAGCGATGGTCTGCACTACACCGGATACGGCTATGATGGTCCTGCACCGCTCTTTCTGCAGGCCTGGCTCCCGGTGGAGCGCAGTGCCTTGTGTTCCGCGATCACTTTTCGCGAGTTGCACGAGCGAAAGCTCGATGGGCCATTGCGCCGGGTGTACGATGAATTGTGCCTGCGCATGGATTCCATGTTCGTGGAGTATGACCTGCGCTATCCGTTCGATGGTGATGAGCCGATAGACTACACCCCGTACACGGCCTGGCAGGTGAAGGACAGCCTCTTCGCCCTGCCGACGCATGCGCAGCGTGCTAGCATGCCCCTGGGAATGCATGCGCCGGTGATCGTGTACCACCATGGCGCGCAGGGTATGAGCGACGAGAACACCTGGATGGCCGAGTGGTTCGCGGAGCATGGCTTCATCTTCATCAGCTGCAACTGGCACTGGCCTTTGGAGGGCGCCATGTACGGTACGCCGATCGTGTGGGAGCCCGACCAGCACAGCATCCACCAAGTGCTGCACGTTGCGCGGCAGCTCGCCAATGGCAACAGGGTCTTCTACATCGGCCATAGCTGGGGGGCGCAGGAAGGCTGGTGCACATTGCACGAACCCGGACTCGTGGATGCCTTCATCAGTCTGGAGACGACCATGGAGTGGAAGACCGACACCGCTGAGGTACGGGACAAGTGGCCACATGTGCTCGATGCGATCACGTCGAACCGATATCCGATGCCGATCCTCATGGTGGCCGATACCGATGGCGAACCGCCCTTTCCGATGTTCCGTGGTGTGCAGGGTGATGTGCGCTACCTCGATCCGAAGGAGCCGTTCGGGCATGAGAGCTATACCAGCGCCTTCCTCCTGCGCCGCGCTGGAGATGGGCGGTTCAACGTGCCCGATGCAGAGGCCATGGACCAGCAGTTCGACCTGCACGCCGCCATGCTCCAGGAACTGCTCGCCTTCCTGCAGGAACAGGCCGGCATGCCCATTACCACACCTGTGCATCGCAAGGGGGATCCCTTCTTTCGGGCAAGGACGAGGTAGCCGGCTGACCCATCACGGGAGGAGATCGGTGCTAGAGGTCCTACCGTTCTTACCCAACATCAACGGATCCAGTACAGGGCTCCTGGGACCTTTGCCGCCATGAACAACACGCTCATGAAAGCAGCGGTGTACAGCCGCTATGGAAGCCCTGAGGTCCTGACCATCACCCAGGTGGCCAAGCCCGAACCCAGAGAGAACGAAGTGCTCATCCGCATCCACGCCACCACGGTAACCTCCGGTGATGTACGCCTGCGCAAGGCCGACCCCTTCCTCATCCGTTTCTTCTCCGGTCTCTTCACCCCCAAGGCACCCATCCTGGGCCATGAGCTGGCCGGGGTGATCGAGACCGTGGGGGATAAGGTCACCAGGTTCAAGGTGGGTGACCGCGTCTTTGGAAGCACCGGCATGCGCTCCGGTACACACGCCGAGTACATCTGCATACCGGAGGATGGGGCCATCGCCCATACCCCGGACAACCTGGCGCATGGCGAGGCGTCCACGCTCGCCGTCGGGGCGCTTACGGCCCAGCACTTCATCCAGGCGGCCCAACTGAAGCAAGGTGAGCACATCCTCATCCACGGTGCATCAGGCAGCATCGGGACCGCGGCGGTGCAGTTGGCGAAGGCCATGGGCGCCAGGGTCACCGCTGTGTGCAGCACCGCCAACGTGGAACTCGTACAAGGGCTGGGTGCTGACCAAGTGATCGATTACAAGAAGAACGACTTCACGAAGAGCACCCAGCGCTACGATGTCATCTTCAGCACGGTGGGTCGCACCAGCTATTCCGCGACGAAGCACCTGCTCACCGTGAAGGGCCGGTTCGTCACGAGCGCGGCGGCAGGGTCTGACTACTGGCACATGCTCACGAACAAGTTCTTCGGCAGTCGGCAAGTGATCGGGGGCGTCTCTTCCGGTGGTGCATCAGGGATCGCACGCATCCGCGAGCTGGCGGGCGCGGGTAAGTTGAAGGCTGTGATCGACCGCCATTTTCCACTGAAGAGCATCGTGGAAGCGCACCGCTATGTGGACCAGGGCCACAAGCGCGGTAACGTGGTGATCGATGTGGCGGCCTAGGCCCTACCGCGCCGCCTCCTTCGTCAGGATCCGCTTGCGGATGCGGCTCAGGGATTCAGGCGTTACGCCGAGGTAGCTGGCCAGCAGGTATTGTGGCACACGCTGCAATAGTTCGGGTCGTTGCTCCATCAGGTCCAGGTAGCGCTGTTCCGGGGTCTTGGTGATGAAGGCTGCATGCCTCTCCTGGTGCTCGCCGAAGTCGCTCTCCACCGCCACGCGGCAGCTGCTCTCCAGGTTCGGGTATTTTCCGAACAATTCCCGTTCAGCCGCATAACTCCACACCACCAGCGTGCAATCCTCCACACAAGCGAGGTAATGGTTCGCAGGGACCTGCTTGATGAAGCTGAACAAGGAGGCCACCGCCTGTCCTTCGGTATAGAATTCCGTAGTGCGCAGGTCGCCGTCCACATCATAGTACATGTGCACGCAGCCTTCGATGCAATACCAAGCCTCGGTGGCCACATCGCCAGCCTTCAGCAGCACGGTTCCTTTCTTGAACTGTTTGATCGGCACCAACCGGTCCATGTCCCGCGCCTCGTCGGCGGAGAGCAGGTCCGACATGCCAGGAAGTTGGGAGGGCTTGAGGTCCATGGCGAGGCGGTGAAAAGGCAAGGTAAGGAACCAGGGTCGGGCACCCCGAAGCGCGGTCTTCGAGCCCGGTATCCATCCGGGAGCTACCGTTACGTGCGAACCTGTTCGCCCGGATCCCGTTCAAAGGCCCCATGCTGTCCATCCTCTCCCTCCGGTGGTCACTGGTGCTCGTGCTCATACCTGCGCTGACAGTGACGATGCGTGCCCAGAGCTCGGGTCCGCTGAACCCCGGGACCACGGCCAATGATGCCGCGGTCGGCGTGAACAACTGGAGCAATACCGGCAACAGCGCCGCCAGCGACAACAGCTATGCCACCGTCAGCACAAAGGGGATATCGCACTACCTGAAGACCACCAACTTCGGCTTCAGCATCCCCACGCCATCGGCCATTCAAGGGATCACCGTGGAGGTCGAACGGAACAGCACGGCCACGGTCACGGTGAATGATGGCTGGACCACGGGGACGACGAAGATCATTTCCGCCGGAACGAACCGATGCCTGGTGGTGGCCTATGCCCAGGAGAACGGCTTCAATTCGCGCGACATCACCGCCATGACCTACGGCGGGCGGGCCATGACGCAGGTGGCGGAACGGATATCGGGAACCACCGGTGGCTTCGTTGCGCGCCTCGAGGTATGGATCCTGCTGGAGGTCGACATCGCCCTGGCAGGTTCCAATACCATCGTTCCCACCTTCGGTGCATACACGGCCACCGAGTACTGCGATCAGTTCAGTGTGGCGGTCTTCGCGAACGTTGACCAGTCCAACCCGATCGGAAGCTTGTTGACGACCGGGGCCATGGACCCGCCGAACACCGCCAATCCGCACCAGCTCGGCGCCACCATCGCCGCGGTGGCCGGGAACATGGCCATCAACCTCGTGACCGAGGGCAACAACACCACGCCGGGTGTGAGCATCGGAGGTACGAACACCTACACGATCAACTCCGGCTACACGGAGGGGACCGACATCTACTTCGCGAATACGAGCCAAGCCACCACCGGTGCCTGTTTCCAGACGGCACATAAGGCCATCACCACCACCGGTACGGAGCGTCCCTCGTGCACCTTCAATGGCACGGTGAACCGATGGGTGATGATCGGATTCACCCTGAACCGCATGCCGGAGTATGATCACCGTGTGCAACTGGTGAAGAACGGTGTGGTGGGCGGCACCGACAAGGCGAGTTCGACCGCCTGGCCCCTGGCGGATGCGTACGCTTCCTACGGTGGTTCGTCCGATACCTGGGGAACCAACTGGACCACTGCGGACATCAATTCCAGCACCTTCGGAGCGGCCATCGCGGCGCGGGTGCAGAACGGTAACGCACGTGTGGACCATATCCGCATCACCGTTTACCACTATAGCACCCTGCCGGTGGAACTGCTCTACTTCCGGGCTATTCCGGACGGGGAGGAGGTGCGGCTGGACTGGGCAACGGCTTCCGAGTTCGACAACGACCACTTCACCATCCAGCGAAGCAGGGATGGGGTCGATTTCCAGGATCTCGCGCATATTCCCGGCGCAGGATATTCGCAACACACCCTCTTCTACGACAAGCAGGATCCGCATCCTTATGCGGGCCTCAGTTACTATCGCCTGATCCAGACGGATACGGACGGTACCTTCGACATCAGTCCTGTCGTGGCGGTGCGGATGGATGAGCATGACTGGTCCTTCTACCCGAATCCGACCGAAGGCAACCTCACGATCTTCGATCCGCAAGCACGGAACCTGGCCGTGGGGGTGTTCGACAATTCCATGCGGCTGGTGAAGAGCGCGGCGCTGGGCTCCTCGGATCCCACCATGCTCCTGACCGACCTGGCCGACGGCGAGTACACGATCCTGGTGCGTACAGGCGATCACGTACACACCTCGCGCATCGTGAAGACCTCGCGGTCGAAGTAGGGTGGTCCGGCGTAACAGCCGATCCGACCCATCGGCTACCGCACCTCCAGCGTCCCTCCTTCCTCCACCCAGGCCTGCGGCCGCACCCCGAGTTCACCACCGGGCAGGGTGTACACCACTTCCAACGCGCCGATGTATGCGCGTCCGTATGAGGTCGTGCGGTACACCAGATGACCTGCCGAAGCGAAGGGCGTCGCGGACCACGCAATGGGCATGTTCTTCACGTCATGCGGATGGCGCAGTAGCTCGATGAAGACCGGTTCCTTCTCCGGTGATGCCCAGCGCAGCGTGGCGTTATACAGTCCTGTAGCCAGGCGTTCAGGTGTCAACGTTGCGCCTTCGTCCAGGGTGAAGGGTCCCCATGTGCCCCAGCGTGCATTCGTCATCAGCAATGATGTCCCAGGATGAGCTACGATCCCACGCACGAAGTAGCCGGGTTCTCCGCCACCGTGCCCATGTTCATCCTCGGCATGGATCACCACGTCGA
>Ga0116143_10001495_pt1 | contig 27913 bp, 28 predicted proteins | sample AD_UKC034_MetaG_FD_89745 | JGI IMG/M metagenome (GOLD analysis project Ga0116143, IMG submission 89745) | Active sludge microbial communities of municipal wastewater-treating anaerobic digesters from USA - AD_UKC034_MetaG | ecosystem: Engineered > Bioreactor > Anaerobic > Digestate | place: USA...
GCGATCAAAACGGCAGCGAACCTTTATGCGACGAACCTCTACGGGGCACGATTCCACCTTTTTGTCATCCTTTGTGCCCGACGACCTTATCCTTTAATCAGGGAAGGCTCTTCACTTGAGCTCACGCCGTATTTTGTTGATTGCCGTCTTATAGCAACAGCATCCCCCATTTGGGGCAGTGCTGTTGAGATCGCTGAGGACTCACCAGTGCGACCACTTGAACATCGCCATGCACTTACTACATCTTTATTACGACAAATGTCGGGAGCAAATCCTAACGCTGCCAGTGGATCTGTTGTTTTTGTTGGTTGTGGTAGTATAGGCTCAAAGATCGCGATGCATCTTGCCCGAGCCGGGCAGGGACCTTTCCATTTAATTAGGAACGTGGCACAGCCATCCGCATGGTGGTCCTCAATCTCTCATTGATAAAGCTTGTCTCGAGAACATTGAGAAGTTACGTCTTGGCGCCCCTTTTATTCAGCTGATCTGGACGCCTATTGGTCTTCACGTAACTATAAGCGAAGGCTGATTGTCTTGAATCCGTAAAATTTAGAACTCCTCTATCAACAAAGGAATTCAGATGAGCAAAGAAAAGGATTTGAAGGCCGGCAACAGAAAATACCTGATCGGGTACATTGTAGCAAATTGTTTGGTATTTGGATGGCTTTCAGGAGCTTTTTCCGTCAACCCGGAGTCTTTTGGTCAGTTTTTCGATAAGGTGACCAATCCTCTTAATGCGGCGGGCATTCTGCTAATACCGTTAGGCATTGTTCTTGAAGGACTCTTAAGTAGTGACCTCAAGCACAAAATAGTGTTCTTCAGAATCAAGCATGAACTGCCTGGCTGCCGAGCATTTACAGAAATGGCACTCAATGACCACCGCATAGACAGGAAGAAATTGTCTCAATTGTTCCTCGGTGGTCTTCCGAAAAATCCACAGGAACAGAATAGCGTTTGGTACGGCTTCTACAAGAAACATTCAGATAAGACAATCGTCGTGCAATCCAATCGATTCTTCCTCCTCACCCGTGACTTGGCAACACTGACCCTCTTGCTTGGGCCCACATCTCTGCTAGCGTACTTGATATGGGGGACGCCTGCAGATAAGATTTTCACCCATCTGGGAATTTTGACTATGATATTTGTCGCAACGGCTGTTGCTGCGCAAAATTATGGCAACCGGCTGGTGACGAACGTTCTAACAGAAGATATAAATCAAGTAGTATGTAATGATATTGCCCGGAGAGGGTAGTTGGGAAAGCCCTTATAAGTGTTCAGACCTTCTATGACACCTGTTTTCGGTGGCCGCATGGCCAACATATCATCCGTTACTGTTTTGTCTTAGCTGGGTAGGCGGACAGAAACCTTTTGACCATGTACATCAAGCACAGTGAGCTGCGGAGAATGCACGTTGATGCGCAGCCTGAAGGCTGCGGCTACCCAGGTTGAAACAGCCTCTCGGAGAAAAGGATGGTTCTTTTAATTTAGTTCTTTTACCAACTGCTTAGTTTTACCTCCAGCATGGTAAGAAAATACTTGCTCCGCATTGATGAGTGCGACAAAAAAAGAGCCCTTGTGTAGAAAGGGCTCTTTTTGAAACAATTCTCTCGCGAATGAATCCTGATTCCGATCGAAGTGGATATGCCGATTTAAAATGAGGATGTATACAGTCCTCGTTGAATCAGCACCGGCTGGCGGAAGGATGCACGCTCATAGCCGCTCGTCAGACGCCATTAAGCCGTTCCATGAGATTTTTGCCCACCTTGAAAAAAGGAAGACGCTTAGATGGGACCTCTACGATCTCACCAGTTTTAGGATTTTTGCCGGTACGACCGTTATAGGTGCGCACGCTGAAGATGCCGAAGTCCCTGATCTCGATCCTTCCGCCCTCAGCGAGAGTATCGCTGATGCTCTTGAAGAAGATGTTGACCAGCCTTTTTGCGGTCTGGCGGGACAGTCCTTTGTTCTGCGCTAATTGGTCGATCAATTGTTGCTTGGTCATCGTTCCTCCACCATCCAGATGTTCCCGATTGCTGCCGTATGAGGACACCCATGCGTAGTGCGCGCTCGACATTATCCGGTTCGTCTGTTTACTACCGATGTAAAACCTGATCGCCTGACTTTCTTACGCTGGGATGAATTTAGGAGGCGGGTGCTGCGGAGGAAAAAAAGTATACTACTGTGACCACCATTACTATCAGCAGTGGACAGATACACCCGAATACCTACTGCTCTCCTCCCGGTCCTTCAAAGCACGGTGTCGTTTGGCCCAGGTCTACTTCTTCTTTGCACTGGCTTTTGCTTTTTTAGGAGCTGCCTTCGGTTTTGCCTTGGCGCTCTTATTTTCGGCAGCTTTCGCTTTGGCCATGTCTGCCTCCAGCTTCTTGCATTTCGCTTTTGCGGCCTCCAGTTTTTTGGTGACAGTTTTTACGGTCTGCGATGCAAATTTGAGCCTGAGTGCCAACTGTTTCGTTGTGGCCATGCTAGTTTCCTCCTGTGATGAAGCGTTATGAGCAGAAAAGGTGCCATTATTATTTAACAAATTAACAGATGAACAAGTGCTTGTAAAGCACTTTTATTAGATTTTGCAAAAAAACAGGTCTTCTGACTGTAAACGTCGCGCGAGCGCAGTACGGTAAAGATATGTAGTCTTCTTATAGAGTGCTCAGATATCGATACTATCCCCACCATCTGTCTGCTTGCATTCTTTGGTTGCTGCCAGGCGGCGGGCCAGGCCGGTATAACGGCGACGGGGCGTATCGTTCTGTACTCCATATGCGAGTGCTTGTTTACTACCGACGATTACGACAAGACGCCTTCCTCGGGTGATGGCGGTATACAGAAGGTTTCGTTGTAAGAGTAGGTGATGCTGACTCAAGATCGGAATAACGACGGCGGGATATTCTGACCCTTGGGCCTTATGAATGGTGATAGCATAGGCGAGGATAAGCTCGTCCATGTCCGCTGTATCATAGGTGACGGTGCAATCATCATAGGCTACAGTGATCTCCTGGGTATCTGAATCAAAGCCTCGGATGCAGCCGATATCGCCGTTGAACACTTCTTTCTCATAGTTATTTCTGATCTGCATCACTCTGTCATTGATGCGGAAGGTATACGGTCTGCGGGCGATTACTTCCCCTTGAGGATTTAAGGACTGCTGCAAGGCATGATTGAGATTCTCAACGCCGGTAATCCCCTTGTTCATCGGTGTGAGAACCTGAATATCACGCAAGGCATCGAAGCCGAACCGGCGCGGAATGTGGTCAGTCACAAGATCAATTATGAGCTGCAGCGCTTCATCAGGGTTTTCTTTTTCAATAAAATAGAAGTCGCTCAGCTGAGCTCCGGCTTTTTGCATGACTGGAAGCTGACCGGAATTAACCTTGTGCGCGTTTGTGACAATTCGACTCTCTTGGGCTTGCCGGAACACTTCACGCAGCTCCACCACTGGGGCAATGCCAGCAGCGATCATATCCTTCAGCACGGTGCCTGGCCCGACTGAGGGCAGCTGGTTGATATCACCCACCAGGATAATGGTCGCTTCAGCAGGAATCGCCTGCACGAGATGGTACATCAGGAGTGTATCGATCATCGACGCTTCATCAACGATAAGGACGTCACAGCAAAGAGGGTTGTGCTCATTCTTCTGAAAGCCGCCGTCTCGTAGGCTATACTCAAGCAGGCGATGAATGGTCTTTGCATCGATGCCAGTTGCTTCCGTCATCCGCTTGGCAGCTCTTCCGGTGGGTGCAGCCAGCAGAATGCGTGAGCCGGCTGCGGAAAAAATCAGCAGCAAAGCGGCAATGAGCGTCGTCTTTCCAGTACCTGGACCGCCGGTTATAATCGTCATTTTGGAGTGAGCAGCACAGTTGAGCGCTTGTATCTGAAGAGGAGAGAGGACAATCGATATATGCTTTCGACTCTGCGAGATGGCTTGGCTGAGTGCTTCAGCTGCCGTGGATTGTGGTGCGGCAAGGATGGTGGCAAGACGGTGAGCGATCGTGGCTTCGCTGTTATAATAAGCAGCAAGGAAGACGGCACGGTGTGGTCTTTTATTCAGCGGGCTGCAGGAGATATCTTCTATGATCACTTTTTGCCTGGAAGCGAGTGCTGACAGTGCATCGATAAGAGTGCCTTCCGGAATCTGGAGCATTTGTCGACATCTGTCCACGAGTGGTTCAAGAGGATAGTATACGTTTCCCTCACCGGCGAGCATACCGAGTACATACAAAATACCGCTCTCAGCTCGCAACGGGGATCCTTTGTCAAAGCCGAGTCCCTCAGCGATATGATCAGCAGCAAGGAATCCAATGCCAGGAATGTCCATGGCAAGACGATACGGATTTTCTTGAACGACTGCGATCGATTGTTTGCCATAGGTCTTGAATATCTTGGCCGCGTAGCGCGAGCTGACCCCATGGCTTTGCAGGAATACCATGACCTCACGAATTTCATGCTGTGCCGTCCACGCTTCCTGGATTAGGCCGGCCCGGCCATCGCCAATACCTGCAACTTGGGTAAGCAGTGCGGGGCTTTTTTCGATTATCTCGAATGTTCTGCTGCCGAAATGATGAACGATCCGTTTTGCAAGCTGGGGTCCAATGCCTTTGATAAGACCTGACCCAAGGTACTTTTCGATTCCGCTGATCGTTGCCGGAGCCGTTACCGCATAGGAATGTACCTTGAATTGCGATCCATAGAAGGGATGCGTCGTCCACTCTCCCGTTACCGTGATCTGTTCTCCTGGAGCAGGAACGAGAACATTGCCAACTATGGTAATGAGATCCTTGCGTCCCTTGATCCTCAGTTTGGCAATAACAAAGGTATGATCTTCACTGGCATAGGTAATGCGTTCGACCTCACCCTGAAGTGTGGTGAGCATGATCTGGGTCCTACCGTGGCGATGGGGATATCTTACTTAATATGGCTTACTGTTCGTGGAAGTCATCGCGAACCATAGTATATCTCCGCAGAGATGTCAAGAAGACTGCTCAGGGCTAGTGGAAAATGCAAGTAGTATGATATACTGATACTAGTGGTGCTGCAGCAGCCGGTTGTCCGGCTGTGGCCAATAATCACTCGACGACTTTGAATACAAGGAATCGTGAGGACGCGCGTCATGGCTGAAGAGAGGCGAAAATTTCCCCGAGTTTCATTTACAGTCGAAGCGGAGCTATTGGTGCACGGTACACTGCACAAAACAGAGGCGCTCAGCAACCTCAGCGTGGGAGGCTGTCTGCTGCCTCTCAGCGAAAAGCTCGACCCGGGAACGCCCTGCGAGGTGACTATATTTATGGGCGGAGCGAGCAGCGAACTAAAGCTGCACGTGATTGGTGAGATCGTACGGAACAGCAGTGAAGGTACAGCTGTCCAGTTCACTCACATCGACCCTGACAGTCTTATGCACCTCCAGAATATCGTGAACTACAACACAGCGTCTCCCGATAAACCAACCCGGAAGTTTCAGTTCCGGCGAGGTCTTTTCTAAAAGGATACATCTCGAACGCTGAATTGGCCATTGTCGAAAGCCCGGTGATCTGTTCCGCGGCTGGTGGTCGGGCGTGTACAGAAAAAAACCTTGCGCTCGTAAAGGAGGAGAGAGATATATACAAGAAGCAAGCGCAAGGTTTTATGAAATCGTTCTGTGTGATAACGGCGTTTTGAGATTTGCCGAATTAGAGATTGCTCCTGACCCTGCCTATTGCCCTGTCACACAACGCTGGAGAGCCTGATACGGTATGCGTACTTTATACAGTTGCAGCCTTGCCATTCCGCAAATGACCGGCCACTCTGAATCACCAGTACGATATCAGCTGCTGCATAACCGCGCGCGGGGTTACACCCTCAGCGTCTTAGTCTGCTTCGCGCGATTGGTGACCATGAGTAATGCCTAACCTTTAAGCAGCTGTCACTACTTTATGCGGGTGGAGAACGTGGCCCGCCGAAGAATAAAAAAGCCCTGCACTCGTCTGTTAAAGGGGGAGGAGTTTATATAAAGGATACGAGTGCAAGGCTTTATCATGCGATTTTTCGACTGTTTGCTTTCTGAGAGACTGCATTGCCAAGAGTGCAACACCGCCGCTGGAGTAGCACGGTCCCCACCTTCTTTGTTAGTCGTTTTTCTATGAATAGCGATTTTTTTTTGAAAAGTCAAACACAATAGTAAAAAAGGATCGAAGATACTAAGGGATTAATCTCGTGCAAGAAATTACCGACGTGCGGGCCTTGGTCAGAAAGTTCTCCATGAACGGCTGTCCGGCAGAAATACTGAAAAGAAAAGGAGAGTTGAAGAATTAAAACAAAGATTCTTTTAATGGAAAGGGATTCGCTGCGGAACTAGAGCTGCCCGCTTTTCAGATGACAGAGAACCCGGATGCTTATGCGAAGTACCTATGGCTGACTCCCGAAGCTCGTGTACTTCTGTTCCGGTAATTTCCTCCTTCTCGACGAGAATTGCAGCCACTCGATCAAGCCAACTTCGATTCTCTGTCAGAAGCGCAACCGATCGACTATAGGAAAGCTCCAGCACTGTTTTGACCTCTTCATCGATCTCGCGACAGGTGGCTTCGCTGTATTGCCGGTGCGGACTGATTTCGTCGCTTAAGAATATCTGATCACTGCGGCTTCCCCAGGCGACATTCTGAAACTTCTCGCTCATCCCCCAATCAAGCACCATTTTGCGGGCCAACGTGAGTGCCACTTTCAGGTCACTTTCAGATCCGTTAGTGGACGTCTGAAACACGAGATTCTCTGCGGCCCTTCCTCCCATCATCACGGCCATCCGGTCGAGCAAGTACTCCTTTCGATAGACGTACTTGTCCCGTTCTGGTAACTGCTGAGTAACGCCCAGTGACTGACTCCGAGGAACGATGGTGACTTTATGGATTGGATCAGCATGCGGCAGAAGGGCGGCGACGATGGCATGTCCACCCTCATGGTAAGCCAAGAGCGTAGTTTCTTCTTCAGTAAGAGCCAGATTTTCCCGCGCCAGCCCGAGCATAACCTTGTCTCGGGCTTCTTCAATGTCTTCTGAACCAATCGAATGCTTGTTTTTTCGTGCGGCAATGAGGGCAGATTCATTGAGGAGATTTTCCAAATCGGCACCACTAAAACCTGGTGTACCTCGAGCAAGACTTTTGAGATCGACAGACTCTTCAAATGGTTTATTGCGAGCATGAATGTGCAGAATCTGGAGCCGGTCTTCTAATGTCGGCATTTCGACGGTAATGCGCCGGTCAAACCGGCCTGGCCGCAGGAGTGCTGGATCGAGAATATCAGGCCGGTTGGTAGCTGCCAGGACGATGATGCTTTCACTAGGCTCGAACCCGTCCAACTCCGAAAGGAGCTGGTTTAATGTTTGTTCGCGTTCGTCATGCCCGCTGGTCAGTCCAGCTCCTCGGGTTCGGCCAATGGAGTCCAATTCATCAATAAAAATGATGCTTGGAGCTATCTTTCGGGCATCGCTGAACATATTGCGGACCCGAGAAGCACCGATCCCTACAAACATTTCCATAAAATCGGAACCGGTAATACTATAAAACGGAACATCTGCTTCGCCCGCAATTGCCCGTGCCAGCAGCGTCTTGCCGGTTCCGGGTGGGCCTACCAGGAGAACGCCTTTAGGTACAGCGCCGCCCAGGTACTGAAAGCGAGCGGGATTTTTTAGATACTCCACGATTTCTTGCAGCTCCCGCTTTGCTCCGGTTGCACCGGCAACATCATTGAAGGTGATATTTTCTTTCCGCTTTTCATATAAGTGTGCTTTGCTCGAGGTCATGGAAAAAAAATTCTGGCCCTGTCGTCTCATCCCCATGATCATGTACCAACCCATCCCGAGAATCAGCATAAAAGGCAAAAACGTGAGCATCATGCTCCACACGGTCACGCCGTGGTTCAGTTCCGTTTGCACATTGACGTTTCGAGAAGTGAGAAGTACCATGAGCTCACTGTCTCCGAAGGAGGGAATGATTGTACTGAAATTCGAGATAGTGTTGTTCGGATCGTTTGGCTGCTTGACAGGTTCTTTGACGAACCCCACGATTCGGTCACCTCGTACAGTAACTTCGCGGATATTGTTGTCGATCAGCTGGGTCCGGAAAAGCGAATAACTTATCTCGGTTGTTTGCTGAAAGTCTCTTTGAGAAAAGTCCCAGAGCCACATGGAAAAGAGAAAGAAGATGAGAATCCAGAGCCAGAGCCGAACCATATTCATTCTTAGCCGGTTCGATGAAGAATTGTCTTTCTGCATAACTACCTTCCTGCGTAGCGCGACAGGCGCTCTGGAGACGATTCTGGGTCAACGTTGACGGGGTGGAAACCATGGTCTGTTCTTTTACAATATCGAGAAAGTAGCAAGATATAATACGGTAAATGCTGTATTTGTCCCTATTCGAAAGAGTAGGAGATTTTTTTCTTGAATCCTCCAAGAATATCTTGTATAGAAAAGTGTAACCTTCAGGAAGCCCATATAGACATCTAATAAAGGAGGAAGGGAAGAGAATGGCTTAGTAATTGAAGGAAAGAAATGATTATGAAGAAGCCAGTAACGTTGATTGTTGAGGATAATCAGTCCTATCGCCACGAAATTCGAGATCTTCTTACATCACAATTTCCCGCTATGATCGTCGTTGAAGCTGCTGACGGAAATGAAGCGCTCAGCAAAGTAGAAGAGTGTCAGCCGAGTTTCATTTTCATGGATATAGCTTTGCCGGGAGAAAATGGTCTTTCACTGACGAGAAAAATAAAATCGTCTCATCCGAATATTACCATTGCGATTCTTACCAATTATGATTGGGTTGAGTATAAGGAAGCCGCTCAGGAAAGTGGTGCGGATCACTACTTGGTAAAGGGCCAAACTTCTCTTAGAGAAATCACTTCCCTTTTTCAGTCTCAGGGAACCCTGAACCCCTGTACGTACTACAGCGAACAAACAAATTAACTGCAACGAATTGGCAGAAAGCCGCAGATTAGGGATCCGGGCGGTCAGACGCATGGTTCAGTCTTGCATACTGCAGGATTGCTGATTGTACAAGAATCGGTTCTCCCTGCCTCATGCTATCATTGTACCATGCTGACTTGCCCGGCCTGCATTGTCATTACCTCTGCCAGCCTCCTTCGAAATCCGGTTCAGGCCCGGAGAGCTTTAAGCCTGCGATCCTAACTGAATTCTTACAGGTTCATCAATCATGCATGCCTCCGGACACGAATTTCGCCGTACGTGTGCCTGAATCTCTAACCCTATTTCGCGTCAGCCAGCAATCAACATTCCTGCGTTATCTGCTACCATGTGCTTTCAACAAAACTAAGCAGTAAAACCCACCGCAAATACATCTTTTACCCTATTTTTTCCCCTTTCCCGACCAGTAGAATAGGAAGTAACAATTTGTACTAATTTGCTAGAGGGAAATGATGGCAGCAAATTTCAAAATACTGGTCCACAAAAACAGTGACAACCTGCACCTTAAGCTGCTTGGAGATTTTGATGGATCTTCAGCGCATCAGCTTATAAACACGATCTCCAAATATGGCGAGAAAGCGTACTGTGTTTTCATTCATACTAACGGCGTACGGGACATTTATCCATTTGGCCGGGACATGTTTCAACAGCATTTATCTGCTTTGAATGGCCGTTTCTTCGGAAACATTATTTATACAGGAGACAAGGCATCCCAGATAGCGCCATTAAACAGTAAGCTTCTGTAAAGGATCTAGATCATGAGTCTCCACGATATCCGCGAGCGCCTTGAGTGCCTCCTGTCGTCCCGAGGGCTTAGTGCGGTGGAAATCAGCCGGCTGATAAAGGATACGGCTAATATCGTGGGAGATGGGAACGGAACCAATCTGTTCCTCATCAATGAAAAGCTGTCCGATCTGGGATGGCCCCGACATGTTTTAGATGAACATGATCTTGAGCTGATCATGTACTTCAATGAAATTCAGGAAAGCAGTGACAGGGGTATGCTCCACTCTATTCCAACAAAGACAAAGCAAGGCCTCCACACGGTCTTTGTTGGTTAAAACATACATAAGAGAGGTAACCGGTATCCACCCCTTTTATTCTCCCTTGGTCAATACCAACACGGTGGCACGCCCCTGTCACCTTTTAAATCTCTCGTCGCACGGAAACTCAGCCTTGCTGAACCAGCGAACGAGACCCGCGCTGAGAAGAGAGCAACTGTCCTGTTTGCGAGCACTGGACAGTTGCTCTCTGTTCAACTGCCATTGTTCTATAGTCGGACTGAAGAATCAGTACGGCCTGGATACTATCCGGGTGATCGGGATTCTCATCAGAAGAAGCAGGGCACTGGCTGGAACAAGACATTCAACACAGCTTGAAGGCCTGGCCGGGTGGAACTATGCAGTGGGCCACACTGCATCGGAAGGAGTGATAGTCTGACGATGCAACGGTCAAATACACCGCAGCGGCGGAAAAAATAAGGAATTAACCCCATTTCTTTCGAACATTGAAAAAACCATCATGCTGAATGTGTCGTAAGAGTGATTAGCGCTTGGATAGATGGTAGCAGCCATGAGGATCGGATTTGCGCAGCGCGGTACCACCTATGCCGCAAAGGGTTTGTACAGCGCGTCCATAGCGTCGGAGGGAATAAGCAGAGCAGACTTATTGTGATAAGAAATACGCGGCCTTTGTTTTTCAGATTATCATCAGGGGGCCTGTCTGGTCGGGAAAGAGCATCTCTCACGTGAGAGATGAAGAAGCGTCACTATGTATTCGGGGGGCTATTGAAGTGATGCTTATGCTTGGTGGGCGGACTCGGCGTCGCATACTCAGACAGGCTCCCCTTTTTTTACAGTCGTCAGCATGAGCTATCCTAACGATTAATGGGGGAGGAAGGGCAGGGGATCCGTTGTTATTCTCTGCCCTTTCCCATGAAGCATTAAGCATCGGATAAAGATGGAGCAGTAGGAAATACGGTTGCTTCAGAGAGCAAATACTGCTTTGTTCGTATTCACAGAAACGCTGATTTCAGGGAAAAGAAGGGAAGATGTCACATCCGTTGACACACTTACGCATCGGAAGGGGAGGCTTATATGAAAAAGGTCGCCGCGCTGATTGGGAACGAGTTCGAAGATTCAGAATATACGGATCCTGCTGAGGCCTTTTTTGGTGCCGGACACACGATAGTGAATGTCGGTCTGGAGAAGGGAGCAACAGTAACAGGAAAGCATGGCACTGCTGTGTTAATCGATGAGCCAGTGGAGACTGCTGCTGTCGATGACTTTGATGCGCTATTTATTCCCGGAGGGCATTCTCCTGATCTGCTTCGCGCTGACAAGAACGCGGTTCTGTTTGTCCGGAAGTTTGTGGAGAGCGGCAAGCCGGTTCTAATCATTTGTCATGGGCCGCAGCTGCTGATTACCGCTGATGTGCTGAGAGGAAGGAAGACTACTGGATGGAAATCCATCGAGCAGGATATCAGGAATGCGGGAGCCGAATTCGTCGACCAAGAAGTGGTGGTTGACGGAAACATGGTTGCAAGCCGCAATCCAGGAGACATACCGGCGTTTATCAGCGCTTCATTAAAAGCGCTATCCTGATATCCCGAGCCGTTACGCTCAGCATAAGGACGCCCCAGAGATGAGTGGTGCTACGCTCCTTGGGGAAAAACCCAATTCTACTTTAATGGAGGATACTATGGATTCCCGAGAGTATTGCAGCAATCTAGAGAACCGATTGACGGAATATAAAGCAAAAATGTACGACTGCAGGCGTGAACTCGATAACAAGAAGGATATGGATCAGCTCAATACCGAGATAGTCTCTCATCTTCAGGACGTGGATCATATCATTGAGGAACTGGAAGACACCGTACAATCCCTCAAGCGAGATTGTCCACAGGATTTCAGTGCCGTGCGAGACGAAGTCGAGGGGAAAACGGCGGAACTGGAAAGTACGTTTGAAGATATCATGCTCACTATCAGCAAGGAAGCGCCGTATAACGCTTAGGCGTCATACATCGACGAGCATCAGCAGTCGGGTGTCCGAGGATAGGAAACAGCGCGTGAAGCAGATCAGAAAACCCCAGCGGAGATCAGAAAAGCCCGTGAAGAGCATATCACATGCATACGGAACGATACTGAGGTTCGCTGAGGCAGACAGCCAACGTTTGTCTCGAGCAAGGGAGGTCTACCAAAATGAATGACGTCAGCCTAGAACAGGTTCTGAGTGCTCGGCCGGCCATCGGCCCGCGCGTCGACATCCTCCTTGTGGATGATGATCGATCCCTACTGGAAATCTTCTCCATCATCCTTCGCAAGGAAGGCTATCTGGTAAAAGCTGTATCGAATGGGAAAGACGCTCTCGCGGCACTGGAAGACCAGTGGTTTGACCTGGTGATCACTGACTTGCATATGCCTGAGGTAAATGGCTTAACGATCCTCAAAGTGGCAAAAGAAGTAGACAAGAATATTGCCGTCATTATCGTTACGGGTGACCACAATTTTGAATTTGCCCTTGAAGCGCTGCAACTTGAGGCCGACGGGTATCTTCTTAAGCCATGTCGCCTGGATGAATTGCGCCGGTGTGTGGAGGCATGCCTGCGCAAGAACAGTGGACGCACCAGATTCGATGAGAATGAGAAGGAGTCGGCATCGACTGATCGAGGTCGTCTTCTGGATGGGTAACCCTTCGAACCGGTACGCAACAATACCTATGATGCATGTAACCGTCGACGAGGAACTCTGTACGGGATTCGGACATTGTGAGGATCTCTGCCCGGAGGTGTTCAAAGTGGTAGCTGGCAAGGCAGTTGTTCTCGCCGATCCAGTGCCCGCTGATGCAGAGAAGCGGGTTTATCGTGCGGTCGAGATGTGCCCTCGCCAAGCTCTGTCGTTAACCTGACACAATGGTTTTCACTGCGAACCGCTTTCCAACGGCTCAACAAAAACCGTCAGCCGTGTTCCTCCGACTACGCGTACCTTCTGCCCTTTCTGGATCTGTATTCGCGGGTCTGTTAGAATTGCTTGCCAGAGAACACCCTGAATGCGAACGAAGCCTGCCGGCACCAGTGGTTCCTCAGCAATCCCGATCTGGCCTTTCAGAGTAAGAATGCCTGATTGCTGTTGCCTGTTATCGTAGGCGCGCCAGACGAAAGGATAGAGGATAATGTCTTTTCCGATCCACAACGCCAGAAAGGCTGCGGCGAGTGGGGGAGAGAGGGACAGCCACGTGTGGGCCACGACCAGAAGCAATGCTATAAGAATGATTCCTGGAACCTGCAATAGCGCATAACGCAGGAGAATGTGAGGGGACCACGCTTTCGGGTCTATCATCTCTGGATTCCTCGGCCAATGTCTCTAGGAGCGGGAATGAACAGCAAGAAAGAAACGAGGTGGAGTGGTATGGAGGAGATTTCCCGCAGAAAGTCAGTGACAATCGACACTATAGTGGAAAAATGGAAATAATGGAAGACTGGAAGAATGGTTCTTCTCCTTGGGAGTGCTTAAACTAGGGCCCCCTATTCCATTGACCTAGTAAGCAGGGTGCACTGTGTGCACCACGTGATGAGAACTCGTGATGCATGGTGCGCACGGCGCAGCCTACTCCCTAAACTGCTCCGGCAAGCAGCAAAGAGCGTGGAGCACGGAGCAGAGAAGAGTCAAGAGTTGGAAGTCTCTCCGGTTGTCATTCCCGCGCAGGCGGGAATCCAGTTATTGGTGTTTTGAGTTTGGGTAGTGTTGAAGATATAGGGCTTCGTGTTTAGAATTTTCTGGCAATTTTCTTTGCTACAGCTGAACCAAACGAATTCCCCCCATTCTCCAATTCTCCAATTTTCCATTATTCCAGTCTTGCCAAGAGAATCCATTCCACTCTTCCGGTATGACCTGCCATTCACTCTTCTATCCTCCGCATCCGCCGGCTGGAGATTTCTCAGGTCCCGATGAGGATTTCTCTTCTTCAATGAAGGCCTTAATCCCTTCCGCCAGATCGCGCAGCTTCTTGTCGACACGGGCATGTAACGTTGCTTCAGGGTAGGTACCGTCGTCGGCCATTTGTCCTGCTGCCACTCCGGTGAGCAGCTCGATCCCCTGGTCGATCTCGTGAATAGGATAAACATGAAATTTGCCCTGCGCTACGGCCTCGAGAACATCTTTTCGCAGCATGAGATCTTCAACATTTTGATGGGGTATTATTACGCCCTGGGTTCCTGTCAAACCTCGGGCTCGGCAGACATCAAAGAAGCCTTCGATCTTTTCGTTGACACCGCCGATCGGCTGAATCTCTCCCTTCTGGTTTACTGAACCGGTTACGGCCAGATCTTGCCGTAAAGGGAGTTCAGCAAGGCTGGAGAGAACCGTGTACAGCTCGGCTGAAGAAGCGCTATCACCTTCCACTCCGGAATAGGACTGTTCGAAGGTGACGCTTGCATTCATTGCAAGGGGTTTGTTCTGCGCATACTTGGCCCGAAGATACCCGCTGAGGATGAGTACGCCTTTGTCGTGAATTTTGCCGCTGAGGGCAGCTTCCCGCTCGATATTGATAACTCCTGAGCGTCCCATCGATGTCTTGGCCGTAATGCGGGACGGCTTTCCAAAGGAAAAGTCGCCCATGTCGTATACGGAAAGGCCATTCAGCTGACCGACAACTGCGCCTTCGGTATCGATCATCAGGACATTGTCTTCTATGAGTTCCTGAATTTTTTCTTGCAAGAGGTTGACTCGGTATTCGCGATTTTGGAGCGCTTTATCGACATGGTGGACCTGAATTACTGCTGACCCATCTTGTGCTGCCCAGTGGTTTGATTCAATGAGGATGTCATCGATCCGGCTCAGGTGTGCACTGATCTTCTTTCGGCGCCCGGCAAGTCGAACCGCATGCTCGATGATGGCGGCAAACCCGCTCTTGTCAAGGGGTCTTAGGTGCTTTTCGGTGCATACCTTTTTGACATAGGAAGCATATTGCTGCACCGTGCGCTCTTCGTTTTTAAGCTGTGGATCAAAGTCCGATTTCACTTTGAAGATACTTTTGAAATCCTCATCCATGGCATACAGAAGGTAGTAAAAGTAGTTGTCACCTATGATGATCGCTTTTGTTTTCAGCTCGATCGGTTCCGGCTTGAGCGATGATGCTGCCAGAAAGTAGAAAGGATCAAATGACTGTATTTCGATGCTCCGATTCTTTAGCACCCTCATGAGCGTCTGCCAGACTCCTGGTTCGAAGACAGCATCGAGAAAACTAATGATAAGATAGCCGCCATTGGCTTTGAGCAGCGAACCGGCTTTGAGGCCGGAAAAATCCGATCGCCATACACCGAGACGTGGATCAAGTACCCGCTCTACCGCGCCAAAGAGGTTGCGGTAATTGGGATTCTTCTCAATGACAATGGGCTTTCCTCGAGTTTCACTGTTGTTGACAAGAACATTGACTTGGTATTCGGTGAATTCCTGCTCCTTACGCTGAGCAAACTGCACTGGCATTGGCGGCTGTTGCTGCTGTTGCGGAAGAAAATCGTGGAAGTGTTCGGAAAGGTGCTCTTGCATATGATTCAGGTATTCATCGACCTTTTCATGAGCGTACTTTTGCCGTATTGATTCGATAGCCATGTTCAACAGCGGGGCAACAAGCTCGCGATCCAGATCTTTCATTTTTTCTTCAAAATCTTTTTCTCTCTTCTGCAGTTCGGAAAAGATGTTTTCCATCTCAGCGGCCAGATCTTCTTGCTTGCCTTTTAGGCGCTCATAGGTTTCACGGGGATACTCTCCTCGATCAACCAGGCTTTTTACTTGCTCCAGCGGCATCGGATTTCCCATCACTACGGGAAGAATTGCCGGACGGCTGAAGGGACCTGCTTGGATCTGGACGATCTTAAAGTTTTCAACATCGACTTTTCGTTCAAAGTCAGAAATGATATCTCGTTGTCGATCACGAAACGCTTCCGAAATCGACTCGCGGCGATTCTTGTATTCTTCACTCTCAAAGATTTGAGGAACATTGATTTTCAGTGATTCGATCAGTTCCCGGATATCCTTCTGGAGTTCAATGCCCTTGCCCGCTGCAAGGTATATGATTTTCGGCGAGTCCGGATCTTTGAAATTGTTGACGCAGCAAATATCCGGAGGTGCCTCATTCTCTGGATCTCTGGTTTGCTCCAGTAACTGTTCAATCCGTTGTAACCGATCGGATCCGGTCAAGCCGGTCACGAAGATGTTGTAACCATCTCCATCTATCTTTAACCCCAGTTTCATTGAGGCAAGAGCGCGATCCTGGGCGAAAATGCCATTAATGGGCTTAAGATCATCAGTGGTCTGGAATGGCAGATACTGAGAAGGACACGTCCATCGCAACTTGTCCGCAGGAATCTCTGCAATTGGGTTGACTGGTATCATGGTAACCTCGCTTCTCGCTTAAACGGTATAATGGCTCAAGGGATAGCAACTCTGAATGCGGCTTGCCGTGGCACAATGGGAAGGCGAATGACCAGGATACCATCCTTGAACGCGGCGTCAACGTGATCGCTATCAACCGTTTTCTGGAAGCGGATAATGCGTGTGAACGGTGGCTGCGTTCGGCTTGGTCCCGGTTCCGGCTGAGGTGCTGCTTTTATCACAAGCACGGCGCCTTCGAGCACTATGCTCAAGTCTTCAGCTTTGTAACCGGCCAGATCCATACGCACGACAAAAGCGTCATGTTCTTCGCGGATAGTAGTTGATGGGAAACGGCTCGTACCCCAGCTTATGAAGCAAGAAGGCTCTTGCTCGAAGAATCGGCTGAAAAGCGCATTCATTTCCTGCGAAAAACAGGTGAAGTCCTGATACATTCTCCAGGGAATCAGCACCATTTCTCTGCACTCCTTCTCCTGTCATGGCAGGCATTCATGCCCTTTACGGCTGGCGCATGATCTGTTTTACTGTAACGGTCTCGGGATCACTTTCCTTCATAGAAGCATAAAGGATGATATCCTGCTTCGTTATGATACCGAGAGGTTTATGATGCTGGAAAACCGGCATGACTTCAGCTTCAAGGCGTTCCATCTTCTGCATCGCCTGCTTTAACGTATCCTGAGCGTCGATGAAATCGAAATCTTGTTCCATCATTTCTCTGACGTTCATAGTGACAGCCCTCTATTTACATGCAGCAGCCGTCACTTACCGGAGGTTCACCACTGGCGGCTGGCAGCTGTAACAAAGGCCATTATCCTGAATGCATGCCGAGCAATAACTGCGGTGGCAGGCGGGACATTCATAAATACCGGACTCAACCGCGTAGACTCCACCGCACGCGGCGCATTCAAACCTTTGTTCGTCCATTATGAACTCTCCCTGCAACGTTCCCGGTAAGCTTTGGTCTTTCATCGTGCGCTCCTGCAGGCAAGCCATCAAATAGCGCAGCCTGCATCAGTATGCCAAAATGGTATCGCCTCAGACACCTGCGTAAGAAACGCGAATGGCGGGCAGCATGGCTTATGGTGCCACGAGAAGTGCCCTGAGTCTCGGTGCAGGAGAAAACGCGTATGCCATTCTCATTATCAGTACTGGCTATCGCGCCGGGAGCGCACAATCGCGTGTGTCAATGCTCAGTGCTTATCTGGATAATCGAGCGAATTGGACAGCATAAACACACGACCGACCTTTTGTACGGGCCACCACTCAGGAGGCATTATCTTGGGGCAAGCGGATTTCGTGTTCCTGCAAGTTAGTGTATAATCGAGACTACTTCGATAAACAATACTGAAACCACCTAGTGCAGTGAATGGGGTGAATCCTGTATTTTTTCCCGATAAGAACGGGTACCTGGTGCACTATAACGCTGATTTCGCTCGTGGATGGATCGGAGTGGCAAGAGCCGCTGTGAGCAGCGTAACGCCGAAAGTCCAAGGGTAAATCACGCAGGTGTTTCGGTTTCCTGGTATTCGTTCGGCTTTCTTTTCGGCCTGTGTGCTCTTGCTTCTCACCCGTGTGGTTCGTTCGACGATTTACAATGGTCATAGTGGATTCAGGTACAGTGACGGGATTGACTTTCCGTGCACAGGATGTCATGGTTTACTGAAGCATGGGTGAGCAATAATCTTTTGCGATGTATACTCGATGCGCAAGGCCTTCGTGCGATGGTTTGTTTCTGATCGCATGCCTGAAGTTTATCAGACCTGTTCCGAAGGGGTCGCTTTGTGCAATCAGCTGTGCATCTCGGACACGAATATGCATGTGCCAGCTACTGTTCGGGTGATCATAGGAGTAACGCTGCTGCTGCTGGGAGTAGCCGGACTCTTTCTTCCAATCCTCCAAGGATGGCTGTTTCTAGCGCTTGGAGCGCTGGTGCTTTCCAAGGATGTACCGTTGTTCAATCGGTTCTATACCTGGATTACGCGCCGCTTTCCGAAGACCGTAACCTTGATTGAACACTTTAAACGCAAATTGCCTCGGCAAACCTGAAAAAAACTCGGTTATAGGGCAAACTACGTATTTTTATCTACGGGGATACAGTATGCCAGCTGGGTAATTCCTGGTAGTGGCTATTGGCATGGTAGAGAAAACGTGCGAGCGAACGGGGCGCAAACCTTTCTAGCACTGCAATGCTTTTGAAGCACACGGTACGTATTGCCATTAGTGTAGGCTCAGAAAAATCTCTGAGATAATATCTTTACACCCTTAAAACCGTATGCTAGACTAAGTGTACCTTCGTATTTTTTCTACATGTGTGCTGACTGTGCCTTGCACACCTTGCCGCTGGATGGTAGAATAGATCGAATCCGGAAACTGATACTGTATACAATATCTTGACAGAAGCGGGTTTTTGCTTCCATATATAGTTTGCATTCATTAGCATCCGTCGCGGCCTTGGCCGTGGCGCATCCACAGCAGTGCACTTCTATAAGAGGAAGAGGGTAAAAAAATATGGACAGGATGTGGCGGGTTGTAATTGCCGAAGATCATACAATCCTACGGGAGGGCCTGCGATCGCTCCTTGAGAACGAAAGCGAGGGATACAGCGTGGTCGGAGAGGCAGCGGATGGCCTTAATGCTATTCGCCTCGTCGAAGAGGAAAAGCCGGATCTTCTGCTGATCGACTTATCCATGCCAAAGATGAATGGGTTATCCGCTATCGCGGAAATAAAGAAACGCTGCCCGAAGACAAAGATATTGGCACTTACGGTTCATAAAGAGGAGGAATATATCCTTGAGGCTTTCCGGTCCGGCTCCGATGGGTACTGCCTTAAAGACGCCGATCATACCGAGTTGAAACACGCTATTGAGTGTGTTCTTACCGGTAAGCCGTTCTTCAGTCCGGAGATATCGGAGAAAGTCCTCGAGGGGTATCTTGAGGGCAGGAGGACTTTGAAGAGTGAGACCTCCTGGGATACGCTGACACAGCGGGAGCGAGATGTGCTCAAGTTGATTGGCGAAGGGTACAAGAACAAGCAGATTGCCGAGTATCTATGCATCAGCCCTAAGACAGTGGAAAAACACCGTGCCAATATCATGAACAAGCTGAATCTGCACAATGCTGCGTCGCTCACCTCGTATGCTATCGAAAAGGGATTAGTTACTCGATAGCGCCCGATCATGATACACACAGGGGTTGTTTTGTTACGGCGACCTCGATGGAGAGGCATGCGCTTCAGTTTCTCCTCAGACCTAGTACCTCGTATTTGCCTGCCTTTGCTAAGTTGTACCGGTCGATTATGAAGGAAAAGCTCCATGAGCGTCTGGATAGTGTATTTGGTTGCCGCTTGTGAAAACAAGCGACGATCAGTGGCTGTTCGCGACCCGTTGCATCAGCAGTTGGGCTGATGCCGAGTGCAGACGACTGCCTGGTCTCTCGCCCTTGGCAGCAGAACCGCGTGGTTCTAAATCTCCGAGTTAATTCTCGTCCGATTTTCTCTTTCTGAGCGGATTTTCGATGCTGCAATCACCACTATGACTTCGATATGATCCTGCCATCGATTCAAGCGCTGTTTGTGAGGCCTCAGATGCTGGCGTGGATCAGACCGTACTCTATGCCTGCCGCGTTTATGTATTGATACAGATGGATCATCTGGAGTGAAACTTTGTCACGTATGTCACTTCTCTTGAGTACAGATGGGAGAGTTTCTCAATCGGGGATGGAGGAAGCTCGAAGGCTAGTCAGTGCTCGAGAGCCTCGAAGCCCCCGACGATGGTCAAAAGCTCGTCGGTAATTGATGTTTGCCGTATCTCGTGAAACGTTGAGTGCAAGTCGGAAAGCCGCTCTTCGATGTTGCGTTCTGCACGTTCCATGGCAGCAAGGCGTTGAGCGTTTTCGCTGGCGAGTGAGTCAGCAAGCGCGCGAAAGAGAGTAGCAAAAAGATATTCGCGGACGAGCAAAGAGAACAGCGCTTCCCAGTCCATGGTGTAGAGCGGAATCATCCGGGTGGGCCACGGCTTTTTCCGAATTTCCCGGAGCCAGGCCTGGTCGATGGGCAGCAAGCGAAAAGAATCGGGCTGCGAGGATGTTCCGCGGACTGGTTCGCTGTAGAAGAGATAGACCTGTGTGGCGCCGGCGACATCGCGGCTCCAGCTTTCAATTGTAGTCACCAACCCTTGAATCAGGGGCGTAATGCCATCCAGTGACCCGGGAACGTGAAGTATCTGCTGTACTGGCCAGCCCATTGCCGCGAGAGAGAAGGCAGCGCGCTCACCAACTGCCTGAATAGTGGTGGTACGCTGATCCATGCCGAGCGCATGCAGAGTGTCGATCGTATGTTGCGCTACTTGCTCATTCAGCGGTCCGCATAAGCCCTGATCAGACCCAAAAACAAGTGCTCCCATGCTGCGAATGGGAGCAGGCCTCGCTTCGATTGTCAACTCCGGCCGGCTTGCCAGAATTACCTGGAGGCCCTGTTCAGCAATTTTAAAGTACCCTTGAATGGATTGAGCTGCCCGCTCGTACTGCCGGATATTAACCGCAGCTAAAGCTTTCATGGTCTTCACGACTGACTGCAGGTCTTCCGTACTGGAAATCTGGCGGTGTAGTTCCTCACTGCTTTGCATGCTCCCCTTTCTTTTCTTGCGAATCACGTGCAGCCTGCGCGGTTTGCACCAGCGTGTCGATATCTGACGTGTCCAGTTTTTTGCCGTTCAGAATTTTTGTGTTAATATCAGTCGCCTGCTGAGTTACTGCCTTTCGAACTGCCGCGGCCCGGGTAGCTACCTGATCTACGGGAACCTGATCAAAAAGTCTTTTATTGACCGCCAGCAGAACTGCAATCTGCTCTGGTGCGGAGAGGGGCTCACCTTGAGGTTGTTTGAGAATCTCCCGTACCCGTTTCCCGTGTTCCAAGGTTTTTCTCGTCGATTCTTCCAGGTGGGTTCCGAAGCGCGCAAAGGTCTCCAACTCTTCAAACTGTGAATAGGAAAGGCGAAGGTCGGCTGCTACCGCGCGGTAAGCCGGCAACTGCGTCTTACCACCGACGCGGGACACTGATCTGCCGACATCCACAGCCGGTAAGATGCCTTTCTGAAAGAGCGATGGGGAGAGATAAATCTGTCCGTCAGTGATGGAAATGAGGTTGGTAGGGATATACGCGGAAATATTCTGAGCTTCAGTTTCGATGATGGGAAGCGCAGTGAGAGAGCCTCCGCCATGTGCCTGGTCGAGGTGCGTAGATCGTTCCAGGAGACGGGAATGAATATAAAATATGTCTCCGGGATAGGCTTCGCGGCCTGGCGGCCGGCGCAGCAGGAGAGAGACTTCGCGGTAGGCACGTGCATGCCGGGTAAGATCATCCAACACGATAAGTACATCCCGTCCATGCTCCATGAAGTACTCTCCGATGGACATTGCAGCGTAGGCAGCGGTATACTGGATCCCGGGAGGGTCTGCTTCCGTGGTCACCATGACCACAGAATAGGGGAGCGCTTCGTGCGCGTGCAAGTCATCAATGACCTTGGCCACTGCGGAGATTCGTTTTCCGATGGCGCAGTAGATACAGAGGACGTCTTTATCTCTCTGATTAATGATGGTGTCCAGGGCGATAGCGGTTTTTCCGGTCTGCCGGTCGCCTAAAATAAGTTCCCGCTGCCCGCGGCCGATAGGAATCAGTGCATCAATGACTTTGATGCCGGTCTGCAGGGGTACTGTGACCGGTAAGCGGTCCATAATTGCCGGAGCAGGACGCTCCACGGGCCAGCGCTCCGAGGTGCGGATAGCCCCCCGGCCATCCAGGGGACGACCGTGACCATCTACTACTCGGCCAAGCAAGGCATCGCCGACCGGCACATCGAGCACTTCGCAGGTCCGATGCGCTTCATCACCGGCCTTGAGATCCTGAATTTCGTCCAAGAGAATAACGCCCAACTCATCCTGTTCGACGTTAAAGGCCATACCCAAGCGCTGCCCGGGGAAACGAATCAATTCATCAGCACGAACTCCATGCAACCCGGTGATGTGGACAATACTGCGGCCTACAAATGAGACGGATCCTACCCGTTCGATTTCCAAGGGAGGGACATAGTTGCCGATCACCCGATCAAGGGTATGGAAGATCGCGTCGAGAGCGTCTGAAAGATTTTGGGGCGTAGAGGCCATGATGCGCTCACTATTGTTTGGACTGCCGCTGCGGGGCAGGCTCCTGCTCATCAGGTGCGGAAGACTCCTGCCGCGGCTGGGACTCTGCATCAGTACCGAGCGCTTCCCGAGTTTTTGCTTCCACCGAATCGAGATAGTGATCAACATTCCAGCTTATTTTCCTGCCATCGGCCCGGAGTTCAATGCCCATAATCAGCTCCGGGTTGGTTTCAAATATAATCTTTGGACCTTTGGCTAGGTGTTCATGGATACCGTCGGTAATCTTTCTTCGCATTGCGGGAGTTGACTCTGATGAGCTGCGCACGGTTAACTCTGTCCCGTCATTCACGAAATCCGCTAAGCTTTCACCCGTATCGGTTGTGCCGTCCTGTAATCGCGCCACGAATGTATCGACAATCCGGTCCTCCACAGCGACATCTGCCAGGTCACGGAAAACGTGGCGGGAGAGGTTGAACACTTCCTGAGCAGTTCGCTGCCGCAGGTTACTCAAAAAGGCAGCTTTTTCCTGGTCCAAGGATTCAAGCCACTGCTTTTTGAGATGATCGACATCATGCCGTGCTTCCTGCACGAGCTTGTAGTGTTCATTGTCCGCTTGTTGCCGGGCCTGGGCAAGCAGGGTATCTTTCTGCGATACTAGACTTTTCTGTTCTTTGCGTAGAGAAGCAGACTGCAATTCTGCTTCTTGTTTTTTCTGTTCGGCCTCCTGAAGCCGCTGTTCAATCTTCTTCTCCCGCTGATCCATAGCAGCGACAACCCGGTCGTACAAAAAGCGCTTGAGCAGCGCCAGAAGAATAAAAAAATTGATGACCTGAGCGAAAAAGGTAAACCAGTCGATGCTCATTGCCTATCCTCGTCCTTGAGCAATGATGTGGTTCCAGAACGGGTTCGCAAAGATAATGATCATAGCGATTACGAAGCAGTAAATCGCAAACGACTCGATCATGGCCAAGCCGACGAACAGCGTGCGGGTAATGGTGCTGGATTCGTCCGGCTGCTGGGCAAGGGCCTGCAGGGCCGTTGCCACGGCTCGACCTTGTGCAAGACCTGGCCCAATAGAACCAATTGCGATAGTAATTCCGGAAATGAAGATAGAGACCATTCCAATGAGGGTGACACTGTCCATAGCGTGCTGCTCCTTTCTCGCCACAGGCGAATTATTCAGCATGCTGCTTCTCTTGTACGCGGCTTGCCGAGCCGATGTAGACGGCTGCAAGAATGGTGAAAATGTATGCTTGTACCTGGCCGATCAGAAGTTCGAGAAGCTGCATCAGAACCGGAAAAAGCAGAGGGGCAATAGAAAGTAGAATTGCGGCCACAACGGTCCCACTCAAGACGTTGCCGAAAAGACGGACTGCGAGAGCAAGCGTGCGCGAAAGCTCTCCGATCACATGGAAAGGAAGCATAAAAAACGTCGGTTGCGTGTAGTGTTTCAGGTAGCCGAAAAAGCCCTTGTTCTTAATGCCGTAGAGAGGCACTGCACAGAACACACAGGCAGCCAGGGCAGCAGTGGTGCTTAAGGAAGCGGTAGGTGGATGGTACACCGGGACAAAGCTCAGGAAGTTGGCGAGGGCGATGAACAGGTAGAGGGTCCCAATGAATGCTAGAAACGGTTGAGGGTTCTGCCCGATGACGTCGTGGATCTGACTGCGCAGGAAAGAAATTATGGTTTCGAGCACATTCTGACTTCGGGAGAGGCGCATCTCGGTTGAGATGTTTCTGGTTACCAGTGCGGAAAACAGGACCAGCAGCGCCATAACGATCCACGTATACGCAATGGTGTCGTTGATTTTGAGCACCCCCCACTCCCACCATATCCGGCTGTCCGGGTTCAGTTCCATCGTGCTAATTCCTTCTTAGAGCAGTTTGGTACCGCTTCGATCTGCCTGGTACATTGTTGCTCGTAGGAGCATGGTCCGCACCAGCAGGAATCCCATCATGGATGCAGAAAGACCAGTCCAGTGAAACAACTGAAGCACGGTAAAGAACACGATCACCAAGAGCACCGAGCGGGAAACGAAGCTTCCCAGGAGCACAAACCCAGGCCGACAGGTCCTCCAAGCCACCCGAATGCTCAGCCAGAGCAGGAGAAAGTACACCAGTCCGCTTGCACATCCAATCACCAGTGCCGTGACGAGATCACCATGGTTGAATCCCATACGCTGTACCTGCGTGAACGCACATGTGGGTTGTTTCGTCGATTGATGAAAAGTCTAACGCTTGTCTCTGAGCTCTAAGCAATTCGAAGCTCCGTACCATTAGCGCCGAGTGCTGCTTTCCCGCTGTACCCAGAACCAGGCGTTCAGGCATCCAATAATGACTCCGATGATGAGAAGCATCAGAGTCCATGAATGCCTGCTCGGCCAGGTTCGATCGATCCAGATACCGACGGCAATGCCGAGCAGCGTTGGTATCGTCACCGACCAGCCGACAACACCAATCGTGCCTAAGCCGAACCAGACACTTTGATGGTTCTTTTCTTTTCGCCCTTTCACTTTGCGTTCCTCTTTTCGGACAATCTTTTTGAGAAATGCACGGTGAATCTCTTCAGGCGAGTCCCGGTGGATTCGGTTACCCATAGCGGTGCATCTCCAGGAATCGACGGGCGAAGCTGGCCTCGATTCTGGCGGCGGCCGAACGGAATATCTTTTCCCGCTCCGAGAGGGCCATGAACTCCTGAGTAATGGTTTTCCGGAGTGCTCCCAGGTCCGGCCCGCGAACAGCACGCCGCGTCGATACCGCAACCTTCTGACCGCATTTGACGAGAATCCCTTCGTCGACCGCGTAGAAGACCTCGTTTCCCTGATCATCATCAAAGGAAAGGAGTCCGGGTACCAATGCAGTGACGAAATCAATGTGCCGGGGCAAAAGAGTAAACGCGCCGTTGACCGCTTCGGCATTCACTTTTGTAACCATCTGATCAACTGCCACTCGTGTTGGGAGTACAACTTTCAGATTCATTGCTTTTTGGCCTCATCAAGGGATCCGATCATGTAAAGAGCGTCTTCCGTTTGCTTGGAATATTCTCCGTTAAGGATTCGTTCGCAGCCAGTGAGTGCGTCCTCAAGGCTTACGGTTTTTCCTGGATGTCCAGTGAACTGTTCGGTAACAAAAAATGGTTGTGTGAGAAATCGCTCCAGCCGGCGCGCACGGTTGACCGTATTCCGGTCCTCTTGGGAGAGTTCTTCCATTCCGAGCATGGCGATGATGTCTTTAAGTTCTTCATAGCTGGCGAGCGTTCTCTTCGCTTCCTGAGCAATGCCATAGTGTCGGCTACCCACAACCGGCGGAACGAGCATACTGGAATTTGACTGAAGCGGGTCGATTGCTGGATAAAGACCTTCACTCGCCTTTTTGCGGGAAAGAACAACGCTTGCGGAAAGATGGCCAAATGTATGCACCGCCGCCGGATCAGTGAAATCGTCGGCAGGTACATAGACTGCCTGGACTGAAGTAATTGCGCCGGCTCGGGTGCTGCAGATGCGTTCCTCGAGTGCGGCCAACTCGGTCCCTAAGGTTGGCTGGTACCCGAGCCGGGAAGGAAGATTTCCCATCAGCCCGGATACCTCCATACCGGCTTGGATGAACCGAAAAATGTTATCGACGAGCAGCAGCACGTTCTGCTTTAGATCATCCCGGAAATACTCGGCGACCGTTAGTGCTGCATGCCCCACGCGAAATCGAGCTCCCGGCTGCTCGTTCATCTGTCCATAGAACATGATTGTATTCGCAAGCACTCCCGCCTCCCGCATTTCGCGGTACAGCTCTTCACCTTCCCGGGTGCGTTCTCCAATGCCGCAAAAAACGCTGACGCCCTTGTGCTTGCCGGCCATATTGTGGATTATTTCCATGATAAGCACGGTTTTTCCGACTCCTGCACCGCCGAACAATCCCGCCTTCCCTCCACGTTCGAGCGGAGCCAGAACATCAATCGCTTTAATACCGGTTTGGAACACTTCGGAAGAGGTTGTCTGCTGTTCAAGAGGAGGTGGATCATGGTAAATCGAACGCCACTCTTCAGCAGAGAGGCCTTTTCCCTTGTCAATGGTCTGGCCAAGGACGTTGAACACTCTCCCAAGTATCTGTTGCCCGACCGGGACGCGCAACGTTTGACCGGTGTCGAAAATGGGAGAACCCTCGGCAAGCCCTTGTGGAGGAGTAATTGTAATACCTCGGACGGTAGTCGTATCGAGAAGCGTCTGCACTTCCACGATGACACTGCGGTCTTCTCCCGTTCTGAGAATGTTCCTCGTGGCTGGAATACGCTCCGGGAAAAGGGCGTCAATTACGCTGCTGCGAATCGAGATGATTGTGCCTTGATTCAGGTGCTGTGACTGCTTTACGATCATAGATTCACAATATCGGCCGAGCGGCTGCCGGAATAAATAGATGATATCTCGTATTCGGGTAACAGAAAGGTAGTATTTTGCTGCAGGACAGTACGCGGCAGCTCTGTTTGTCTGCTCTAGCCTGATCAGATGTGGTGGTCTGGCCGGACCACGTCATGAGAAAACGGGGGGGAATACCGGAGCAGGCGGCCTGAAATACGCACTTTGCTGTATTTATACGACTGTGGGGGAGAGGGTACAGTGAACTGTACTGAAAGCGGAGCCGGGCTGATGGTTAGCGTGAAGTCCCGCCTCGGATGAAAGCAGGTAATGAGAAAAGCAGCGAATTGATGAAAAAGAGCACCGCTATCTATATCGGAACCTCAGGGTGGTACTATGACCACTGGAAGAGGGTTTTTTATCCTGGCAATCTTTCTACGGATAACTTCTTAGCCTACTACGTAAAGCATTTTCATACGGTGGAGATAAACAATTCTTTTTATCAGCTTCCGCCCCGGGAAACATTGCGGAGATGGCGGGACAGTGTTCCGGCGGGGTTCCTTTTTGCCGTCAAAGCGAGTCGCTATATCACGCACATGAAAAAGCTTAACGATGGAGAGCAGACCGTACCTCGTTTCCTTCGGGCAATTGATGTCCTTGATGAACACCTGGGCCCGATTCTGTTTCAGCTGCCGCCCCGGTGGAATTTCAACGGCCGGCGACTGGAAAAGTTCCTCAACCTGCTGCCGGTGACATACCGGTATGCCTTTGAGTTCCGTGATCCGAGCTGGTTCACTGCGGAAGCATACGAGCTTCTGCAAAGTCACCAGGTTGCATTTTGTATCTATGACCTCGGAGGAAGGCAGTCTCCTGCCGAAGTAACCTCGACATTTATGTATATTCGACTGCATGGCCAGGAAGGCTCTCCTGAGGGTGCGTATACTGCTGAAGTGCTTGCCACCTGGGCCGGATTCATCGACGCTGCAGCGCAACGCGGAAGAGAGGTTTACTGTTACTTCAATAACGATCAGGCGGGCCATGCCGTTCGTAATGCTCAGCAGCTGCAGGCTATGCTCGAATA
>Ga0116143_10001498_pt1 | contig 27859 bp, 28 predicted proteins | sample AD_UKC034_MetaG_FD_89745 | JGI IMG/M metagenome (GOLD analysis project Ga0116143, IMG submission 89745) | Active sludge microbial communities of municipal wastewater-treating anaerobic digesters from USA - AD_UKC034_MetaG | ecosystem: Engineered > Bioreactor > Anaerobic > Digestate | place: USA...
ATGAGTGATATTACAGAGATGTTAAACAATATTGTGATAGATTCTCAGAGTAGTGATATCAACACAAGAAACAAATTGTCTGTTCAACTTAAAGATATTGTTTTCAATAATAGATTGAATATGGAGGGAGATGTCTATTGGAAAGTTTCTGTAATATCTGGGAAATCTTATATATATCCGATGTATATATCACAAGAATATGTTGTTAATGATAGTAACTTTAATGAAGGATATGATGTAGAGCCATTGGCCCAAAGCAAAAACTCTGTAAGAGTACCTATACTTATGTACCACAGAATAGAGCCACTACCAACTAATACCTCTTCTTTTACAACTGGTTTGTATGTATCTCCGGAGATGTTTGAGCAACAGTTAGCATATATGGTTAAGAAAAACTATAAATCTCTTACCTCCCAAGAGTTTTACAATATACTTTTGAGTGGTAAAAACCCTACCCAGAAGAGTGTAATGATAACCTTTGACGATGGAACAAAAGGCCAATATACAACAGGGTATACTTTACTTAAGAAGTATGGTTTAGTAGGTGTCTTCTATATCCCTTCTTCTAAAACATCTATAACTTACAATCAATTAAAAGAAATGTCCCAAAATGGAATGATTATAGAATCACACTCTGCTACTCATATTGATTTAGCCAAAGAAACAAATCCCACTCGACTCTACTCTGAAATAGTTGGTAGTCGATATGCATTAATGAATGCAACCGGACAAAATGTAATTACAATATCCTACCCTGGATGCGTTGCGGATAAAGAGGCGTACTCATATGTCTCCCAAGCGGGATACTTACTCGGTGCAAGTTGTGGTAGGGGTATAGATCATTACTACAGTAAGAGATTATCTCTTCAAAGAGTACATGTCTTTGATAGTTTAGACAATCTAAAAAATATTCTTTCTGGTAAACCTTAACCCATTTATATATACTTTAGATATATAACTTAAGAATCTGCCCATATGCTTAAATATGTATATCTATACTTAATTGCTCTTGGAATCTTTTTAATAATAGATTTAATATGGTTAAACCTAATTGCTAAAAACCTCTATCAGAAAGAGATAGGTTCTTTACTACTTAAAAATCCCAATCTGATACCCGCTTTAATTTTCTATCTTCTTTTTATAGTAGCCCTTCTAATACTCGTCTTAATCCCTGGAATAAATAGCTACACTCTTACAAAAACACTCTTGCTAGGTGCTGTATTTGGATTTATAACCTACGCTACATACGATTTAACTAATCTTGCTACCCTAGATGGTTGGAGTATTAAAATGACTATAATAGATTTAATTTGGGGGGCATCAGTAACAACACTTATTACCTTTTTAGGATATATAATTGGAAGTAAAATATTGTAAATATGGAAGAAGATAAAGGAAAAAATTTCGCATTCGCTTTAGCTATTACCTTAGGAACAATAGTACTCGGGTTAATCAGCTATATATTTTTTACATCAAATACCCTAATTAAAAAAGAACCTCCTAGATGTGAATATTATGGATGGGCATACGCAGATAAAGAGATTTTTGATTCTCAAGATGGTTGTAATACATGTTTCTGTCATACTGGAGAGATTGTATGTACACAAAAAGCTTGTGGCCAGGATGAGAATATAGAAGGATTAGATCTTAACGAGTAATATATTTAAATTATTAAAATATTTAATATGGATGAAAATATAAAGATGGGAGAACAACCCATTCAACCACCTTCACCAGAAACACAACCTTCTCCTCCTCCACCAGTTCAACAGCCTATTTCAGAACCCCCAAAAAAGAAATCTTTTGTAAAACCCCTACTCTTCATATTTATTTTCTTACTTCTAGGTGCCGGAATATACTACCTAATATTTGAGATGAATATACTAGAAACTATTACTGGAAAGAATTTAGACAACAGTAGTACGAGTGAACAGGACACACAAGATACACAAGATGAAGAGATAACAGAGGAAGAGACATTCACTCCATTTGAAGGAGAGTATATCTCAACAAAGCTACCAGAGGGATGGAGCGTAACAGAGTACTTAGATGGAGAAGGAACTACTATGCTACCAGGAGAAACTGAGTATACTGGTCTTACCGGATTAAAGATTTTCAATGGAGATACAGAGATTTTTTACATGCAGGCAGTATCTGGTTTAGGTTTTGCAGGGTGTCCAAACTATGCTAAATTTGCCGACGAGAACCCAGAATATTATGCTCAAATACTTGAAGATAATGAGGTAAGTGGACAAGAATTAACCGTTCAAGATTACACTGCAACAGAGGTAGAGTACGAAGAATTTACTTGGCTTGGAATGGAATTTAGAAGGATAGAGAAAGAGTATGTATATGATGAGGTTGCAAACAATGAATACTTTGAACCTCCTTGTGTACCATCTTTAGTAGCTTTTGATAATGTAAAGCTATATTCAGATATAGATGGATATGAATCTTCCACCTTTGATTATGGAGCGAAAGATATAGCAACTTCACAAGACCTTCTTGTAGTTGACCAGATACTTAATGATATGGAGTTGGTGAAATAAGAGGAATGTTTTGATTGACACGAATAATGTACAAATGTATATTTAATATGTATATAAATTTAATATTTTTTCTTTATGAAAGGAAAAAAATATCAAGGATTCTCACTTATTGAGATCCTTGTAGTAGTAGCACTTATCATAATCTTGGCTACTATTACAATCGTTGCAATTAACCCTGCAAAGAACTTTAGAGACACAAGAAATGCTCAAAGAAGTGCAGATGTTATGCAAATCCTAAATGCTGTAACACAGTATACTTCTGAGGAGGGACACGCAATTGCAGACTTAGGTACTATTCCAACATGTCCAGCGACAGGTCCAGGAACAGGGGTTATAGGTACTGGTGGAATCAATTTATCTGCAACATTAGTAGATGAATACCTAGTTGCAATTCCTCAAGACCCTTCTGATGGAACAGATGCTGATACTGGTTATACAATTTGTCAAACTGCTGGGGGGAGAGTTCAAATTGATGCTCCAGGTGCAGAAGCTAGCAAAGTAATAAGTGTAAAGAGATAACTGCTGATTTAAATATAAAGTGAATATCAGATAGCCAAAAGCTATCCGTACTGCCATGGTTGAGCTTTTAAAACTTACAGACGATGTAATTAAAAAAAGGATAAATGTATCTAACTTTTTAGATGCATTAATATTGGATGCGCTAAGAAAGAAGGCATCTGATATTCACATTGAGGCAAAAGAGGGTAATACTCTTCTTATTAGATACAGAATCGATGGTGTCTTAAGAGATATTATACCAATAGGGCAAGAAATCAAAGATAGCTTGCTCTTTATAATTAAAGTTAGATCTAAACTTCGAACAGATGTTCACTTTGCTCCACAGGATGGGAAAATTCTTTTTACTGTTAAAAAAGAAGCAATAGACCCCATCCCCGAAGTAACAAAAGAGGAAGAAAAAAAGAAAGAAGAACCGAAAGAGGAGAAGAAAGAAGAGAAAAAAGATAAAAAGAAGAAGAAAGAAACAGAAGAAGAAGTAGAACCACCTGTAAAAAATCTATTAGAGAAACTACCAGCGCAGCAGGCCATAGAGAAAGATTACTACCATGTAGATGCAAGAATATCTATCCTGCCCGTAACACACGGAGAGAAGGTGGTAATAAGGTTGTTATCTCAAGCAAATAGAGCTTACGGTTTAACAGATCTAGGATTTGAAGAAGAGGATTTAATTAAACTAGAGAAAGCGTATAAACAACCGTATGGACTATTCTTGGTTACTGGTCCAACAGGAAGTGGAAAAACTACAACACTCTACTCCATTCTTAAGATACTTAACACTAGGGATGTAAACATTACAACGATAGAAGATCCTGTTGAGTATAGTATAGAGGGAGTAAATCATATACAAATTAACCCAAAGGGTGATTTAACCTTTGCAAACGGACTTAGATCTATCTTAAGGCAAGACCCTAATATAATTATGGTTGGGGAGATTAGAGATAAAGAAACAGCAAGAATTACAGTTAACTCAGCTCTAACAGGACACTTAGTACTCTCAACAGTACATGCGAATGACGCAGTAAGTACAATCCCTAGATTAATAGATATGGGAATAGAACCCTTTTTGGTAGCTTCTACCCTTAACATCGTTATAGCTCAAAGACTTGCAAGAAGGCTCTGTCCTAACTGTAAAAAAGAGTATACACCCAGTAGAGATGTCGCCCATAAAGAAGCTCTCAAGCTTAGACCTGATATACAAAAACACATGGCGAATGTTACTAAGGTATATAGAGCATCAGGATGTAAAGAGTGTAACTATACTGGTTATTCTGGAAGAATAGGAATATATGAAATATTACCTATGACAAAAGCACTAAGAGATGTAATCATCAGTAGTCCTAACTCCGATGATATCCTTGCAGCAGCAAAGAAAGGTGGTTTTAGATTAATGGTTGAGGATGCCGTTAAGAAATTAAAAGATGGTTATATTGATATAAAAGAGTTAACAAAAGTAATTGCAATAAAAGAGTAATGAGTAAACAAACAAACTCTTCACAAGAAGAAAGAACAAAAGAGTAAAAAGTTAAAAAGACTCTCTGTCTCAACATCTAATCTGCTTATATCAATTAAATCCTTAGCCGCTTTACTTAAAGCTAGTATCCCATTATCTGAAACCGTAAAGACAATATCTGAACAGTCTAGCGACCCCAATCTTAATAAAATATACACATATATATCTCAGGAGATAGATAAGGGTTCAACATTGGCAGAAGGGTTAAGATTGTTTCCAAAGGTCTTCCCAGAAACCGTTGCTTCTGTCGTGGAAGCGGGGGAGAGAGGTGGATCTTTAGAAAACAACCTTATGTTTATAGCGGAAACAATTAAGAAAGAATGGGAATTAAAAAAGAAGCTAAAAGGCGCAATCATCTACCCTATTATAATAATCTCTCTCACAATTACAGAGTTTGTTGGAATGATATTTATTGTATTACCTAAATTAGAAGCCTTATTCTCTTCCTTTCCAAATATTCCACCACTTACACTGTTCATAATGAAAACCGCATTATCTATAAGAACAAATTGGCTACCTATACTTCTAATCATATTAGCAGTACTTGGTTCAATAATTATATTTCTTAAGACAAAACCTGGAAAGAAATTTAAAAGTTGGCTAGCATTAAACTTCCCCATACTTAAGAAACTTTTTAAAAGTAATATACTTTCATCCTTCTCCAGAACACTTAGTGTCTTACTAGCAAGTGGAATACCCTTATCAAAAGCCATGGGTATTACTGCAACAACAACAAGCAATTTCCTTTACGCTGCAGTATTGTATAAAATAAATTCTGATATAGAGAATGGTAAAGACCTGTCCATATCTCTTTCACAGTACCCCCAATACTTTAATAACTCCTTTACCAAAATGATTGATGTAGGAGAAGTTAGTGGTACACTAGAAGATAATCTTATGTATCTTCATGAATACTACTCAGATGAGGTTACAGAGATGAGTAATAACATAGTAACATTTGTTGAACCCCTACTTCTCATTCTAGTAGGTGCAGTAATAGGGTTGCTTGGTGTAACCATATTAATGCCAATTTATCAACTAATGGGTACTATAAATGGTTAAAAATATAGAAAGAAAAAATTTAAAAGGTTTCTCCATATTCGAACTCCTTGTTACAATGGCGATATTAATGATTCTTTCGTTATTGGTTTTCCCTTTGGCTATTAATAAAACACAGGAATCAAAACTTCAAAGCTATGCCTCTCAACTTGTAACAGACATTTACTACCAACAGAATAAATGTAATTTAAATAATATGCCCGGAGGAATCTCCTTAGGAACAAATACATACACCCTCTTTTATGGAGATTCATTTGCAACATCTACAGATACTGATTTAAAAAAGTATCCCAGTAATATAAGGATTACATCAATAGCATTGACTAATTCTAATGAGATTACTTTTACAGCTGGAGATTTTAAACCAACCTCTTACGGTACCTTGACAGTAACAGATGGTATGAACTCTATACAAGTATACATTAATAAGGAGGGACTCATTGGATATGAAAAGCTTTAAGAAAAAATTAAAAGGGTTTAGCTTAGCAGAACTTGTTCTTGCTATTGGTATCTTTGCAACAATCTCCTCTCTTCTTGTCCTAATAGTTGTAGATTCTACAAGAACATTACAGAATGCAAATACCCGTTATAACGCAACACGGCTTACAACAGAGATATATAATTCCTTACTGATATTAAAATCCCAGTCTTGGTACAACATAGCAAAACATACTGGAGAGGGGAACAAACATATAGAAGAAATCCTTGGCCAATATTCAATAGAAAACGGAGAGTATCTAACAAACGATATGTCATATTTTTTTACAATAAATAATGTTCAGAGAAATCCTCAAGGCCAACTTGTCCAGACTGGGGGGATTCTTGATCCTCACTCAAGAGTTATAGATATCACCATTAATTGGACTGATTCTTTAGGTCAGCTAAAAACAATCTCCCAGAAATTATATCTTAATGATTGGAATACAAAATCCGTAGTATATACATCAAAAGAAGATTTTACAACGGGAGATCATAATCAAACAGTAGCTGTAGATTTAGACGGTGGAGAGTTAAGATTACAGAAAAGATTCTATAGCGACTGGTGTAAACCCGAACTCTCTTTAAATACCGATTTAAGCGAATATGATATCCCCGGAAGTGCTACACCAAGATCTATATTTGCACAAATCGGACATGCATACTTGGGAACCAGGGGAGAAATAAATGGAGAACCTTTTACGAAATTAAACATCCAAGGTGTTGATCCCCCGATTGTTAGTGTGGAAGGGACCTTCTCTGGATATAATGTTAATGATATTTACATTGTTGGAGAGTATGCATTCTTGGCAACAACAGACAATAACAAGGAAGTAGTTATTATAAATATCTCTTCTCTCCCCTATACTGAAGTAGGTTATTTTAATGCCCCTAGTGATGACGATGCTTACACAGTTTTTGTTAATAATCAAATAGGATATGTTGGACAAATGGAGAATATACACACTTTTAATTTGTCCGCATATACTGGAGAAAGGGCGAGAATTGGTAGTATAAGAGCATCTTCTTGGCTTTTTTCCTCCGTTGCTAAAGTAAGCCAAATAAAAGTTCTCGGAGAATATTTATACGCTGTGCTGGATTGGGACTGGTATGAATTAGCAATAATTAGAATTAGTAACCCCGCCAGTATGACAATAACTTCTCAAACATCCGTTAACAACCAACAGGTTTATGATATGTACCTTTCAGAAGATGGTAATAGAGCATACTTTGGGACAACAAATTCTAGCAGTGAAAGAGAGTTCTTTATTTTAGATACATCTAGTAAAACTGGTTCAAGACCTAAGATAGCCTCTATCGATACAGATGGAACAACTATTAGGGGAATATCTGTTGTTCAAGAGGGTCTAAAGAAATACGTAATTATAGTGGGGACTAATGGCGTTGAGTACAGAGTCTACGATATTACAAATGAAACATCCCCTACCCAATGTGGAGGAATGAATATAGATAATGGAATCTATGATATAGACTCTATTAGAGACTCGTATACTAACGCCTTCTCATATATAATAACCGGAGACACCTCTAAAGAGTTTAAAATTATTAGAGGGGGCCCAGGAGGAGGTGGTGAAGACGGCTTTGCTTATTACGACGAGGGAACATACCTCTCCACCCCCTTTGATTCAGAATCTTCAACCTCTGAATACTATATGTTCGATATTAAAACGACTATTCCTGAAGACACCTCGGTAGAAATACAAATACGGGCCAGCAATAACCCTACTATGTCTGGGGCGACATGGTGTGGACCTGATGGAACAGATACCACATATTACAGCTCTACAGGATCATATAGTATTCCCCCAAACATAACCGGAAGATATTTCCAGTACAAAGTCGTTTTTACATCTACTTCTATCGAGGAATCTGCTTTACTTGAAGAGTTAGTAGTTAACTATGAGAAATAAACTAAAAGGAATAACGCTCGTAGAAACAATCCTGTATATAGGGCTGTTTTCTATTATCATAATAATTGTTCTAAATTTTATGCTTTCTACTCAAGAGGCAAATCAAAGAACAGATAATCGATTGGAAATAAACAGGGTATCAGAATTTGTTTCTAAACACATCAATTCTTCCTTTAACAAAAATCTTTCTATAGACAGTACCACCTCTGTATTTAATGATAACCAAGGAGTACTAAGCTTAATATTTATAGACGGGAATAGGCAGTACACATTAACCGATTCTCAAATATCTTTTGATGGGACCCCTATTACCCCAACAACTGTATCCGTAACAAGATTTAATTTAGTTCCCATTTACAAAGGTACTGATACAATAGTTGGAATAAAAACAGAGATAACCTTCATTTCAAAGAAAGACTCCAGTATTACTGAAACTATTAATCTGTTATCCTTAATTAGATGAAAGGTTACGTTGCATTAACAACAGTATTAGTTATGTTACCCCTACTTCTACTCACAGGCATTAGCTCTCTTTATGGAAACATTAGTTCTCTCATAGTTGGAAAAATGAACTATGATTATGAAATACTTAGAACCAACTCTGAGACATGTCTTGAAGAGGCTGTGTACCGTATTAAACGCTCTCATTCGTTTACAGGATCTTTTGATATAGCTATGGATAATTGGAGTTGTACAGTGACCATAGGAGACAAAGCGGGTTCCCCTGGCATAAAGACAATTAACATACTAACAAGTGATACCAACGGTATAACTATTACAAATAACAAAGAATTAAATATAAATGTAGATCCATTTGAAATTTCAAATTCTTAAAACAACAACTTTGAACTCTGTCCCAGGTCTGACCCCCACATCTTCTATTTTTATGCCTTTTTCTATCGTTTTTTACCTTTTATTTAAACCCACGGGCACTTTTGAAAATCACTTTGTTTAATACAAAATGCGGTCGTATAGAAAGGTTTATGGTGTCAGTCCTAGGTCTGACCCTCTGTGTATTAACATACAAAATATTCTCTATTGAAATGTCTTTCTTAAATATTTTGATATATCTTCTTCTAGTTATACTTTTTCTAACACTGGCCTTTCTAGCTTATTACGATATTAAGAAAATGGAGGTTCATAACACCCTTTCATTTATACTGATGGCTATATTGTTAATAGTTAATATTGTACTGTTTTTTGTATTTAAGAATAATCTGGATATTAAAATTATTAGGGATAGGATATATAACCCGTATGAGAATATGATTGGAGCTTTAATATTGGGAAGTATATTCCAATTATTAGTACTTCTTTCTAAAGAGAAAGCCTTAGGACAAGGGGATGTTAGAATTGCAATAATAGCGGGGCTACTAATAGGATATACAAATTTAATGTATTGGGGATATATAACAGTATTTAGTGCATTAATATATGGATTGATAATTGGTATTAAAAAGAGAGAGATTAAAGGGGTAAAAATCCCTTTTGTACCTTTTATGATGTTAGGGGTAATAGTTCTTTTATTATATTTCTTCTAAGTTCGCACATGGTGGAGACGGTGGGATTTGAACCCACGTCCAAAAGCTAAGCACAGTATCATTTACAAATATATTTAGATTTATATAGCTAGATTAAACTAAAAAATCTAACAAAAAGTATAATCTACTCAGTAATTATATTCGCTATGGATTCTCTACTGACAAAGAATACATACTATACCCTAGTAACGACTGCCTATATCCCCTAACTAGGGATAAGAGAAATAGACATTGAGTAAAACTAATTACTCAAACTTATGCAAAATTGTAAGCATATAAGGGTACGCTTAAAGCGTTCCTTAGCTTACTTGCAAAAGCGTTAAGTTTGTTTTCTACACTTATCTGTGTCTAAGTTTTACGAACTTAAAAACGATTTGTGATAAACAGCACTTATAAACTTCTGTCGAAAGCCTAGCGTCCCCATATTCTTAAAGAACGTTATATTATACCATTTTTATTACAATTCTCCTATCAAGATATTTACTACTACAAAGAATTTTCCGTCTTTGTTAAGAGATATTTCTTTAGCTTCTCTACCATCTCCGGGGTCATGTTTTCGCTAAACTCGGGTTCGTATTCCCTCAAATACAGGTCATATAGGTATTCTTCGGATACACTCTCTACAGATACAGAACGAAGATATTTCGGATTTTCCTCAATAATTTCTTTGAATAGCTCATTATAAAAAACTTTAGCGTTCTCGTTTTCATCTTGAAGAAGCCCTTCTATATACTTTAGCGCCCCTAGCGATATCTCCGATGTTATTGATAATAAATAGTCCCTTTTTTCTTCCGGAATATGTGAAATAATCGAAGGATCGTTCATAAATGCCCTCTCTATAATCTCTTCGCTATTTTGAGCTTCCTTTGATGCGTATAGATAAATTTGAGGGACCTCTTCAACTAGCCTGTAAATCTCTCTAAGGTTACCTCTTAAAGGGCCTGCGAATTCGAATGTTGAAGGGTCCTCTTTAATCGCTATTTCTACTAATTCTAAATACTCCTTATCCCCAATATAACTTGGCACATACCTAATCATTTTTGGGTTCCCTAAGACCGCTATTTTTGCCACTTTCTCTTTCATTCGTGCTTCTATGGGAAGTTCTTCAAAAACATTAGGGTTCTCTTTCAACACGGAATAAAGAAACCGATTACTCTCTTTTAGTCTGTCTTTTGCATAATGAATAGCTTTTGGCTCTATAACAGAAATTGCTTTCATAACATCTGCATCACCCAACACCCACGACTCAAACAAATCCTTTCTACCCGAATCTCTAATATATGCTGCTAAGTCCTTCGCATATTCTAAAAATAATGGTTTCCAGAATTTTTTATTACTAAAATCAACCCTACTGTTACTGTGGAGATCTGTTGTTATTGTGCCCTCTTTCCGTATACATGCAGCCTCTTCCTCTAAAGATAGTTGGCCACACCATATTGTTCCGTATTCGAGTGTTGTAAATCTTTCACCCTTGGTGTGCTCCTCAATATACTTTATGTTGTCTTCAAAGATTCTTCCATATTGAGTAAACATATAACTAGGATCTCTTCTAAATGCCTCAAGAAAAATATTCGGTTTCCTTTGTAATTCTTCAGATAGACTATCATATGCGATATGGTCTACTAATTTTATACCAAGAAGACCTATCTCTTCGTCCCCCCTTAACCTCTCAGATATCAATTCGAAGTCCATCCAAGCAAGAGGTCCAAAAGATTCTAAGGATTCAAGAATTTCTTTGACATACTCTTTGTCATCTCTTAATTCTTCTGAGGAGTATTCTAGAAGGAGCTCAATAGAATTTTTAAACCCTCCCTCTTTGTACATATTTAAAACTTTTAAGAAAAACTCCTTGTTATTTCGGATTCTTGGAGAAACGTTCTCGATAACTCCTTTTTGCTGAGACTCAAATAGGGACATTGCATCTTCATCGTCTTTTAAAGAATCTGGTAGATACTTTCCTATTTTAATTCCCCTCTCAAGGAAATGCTTTATTAAACCCTTCTCTCCTCTAGTCTCTTCAGAAGCCCCCGCAAAGGCTAATATGTTTTCCTTAGATAAACAATGTAGTAGCTCTATCCCTTCTTCTATGTAATACTCTACCCCCATAGGATCTATAATCTCCTTCTGCTCAACATATCCACTTATATACTCGGAATTTTCTTTCCTAATAGATTCCTTAAATATGAGATAGTGTAATACTTTTCTTGATTTATTTTCCGCCCCATCAAATCCAAAGTTCTTCGACTCTTCATACATATTCATCAGTTCGTTGATCATTTCTACATTTGGACTACCCTGATCTCCCCCTTCTTTTCTCTTCTGTTTTTTAATGTACTCATAACACCATAATAGTTCATAGAAGTTTATTTTCTTCCATGGGAGCTCTTCCTTCTCCATTTCATCGATAAGTAACTCCATTTTCTCATCGAAAGAGTTCGCTTCTTCGTGTTTATTGTCAATATATCGAGAGAAGTGTTCTCCCTCAGGGTCTAGTTCCTCCAAAGATAGAAATAGATCGGCCTCTTGGACTACTGAATCGTAATCATTTGCACGGGATTGCTCGGGGATAGAAGTACTTTGTTCACTCATATTTATTAATAATAAATGTTAAGTGGACAGTGTCGCTTATTCTAGCACAAAAAAAACAAAGAGTTTAATCCCCTTTTTCTAATTTTTATGGAATATTAAAAGATATTACTCTTCATCCCTCCTGGCTTCCCATAACCCTATTGCTGTAGCAACAGATAGGTTTAAGGAATCTATCTCTTTAGAATGTGGTATATATATACTCTCTCCTAGTTCTAGATATTTATCCTCTAGACCTGTAGATTCATTTCCTTGTATTAGTGTATACGGTTTTTCAAACTTAATATCTCTAATATTTTTACTACCATTTAACATAAAGGAATATATATTCTGCTTAGGGAACCTCTTTATGTACTCTTCGATGTTATTAAAAAATTCAAAATGTATATTAAATATTGCCCCCATTGTCGATCTAATTACTAATGGATCAAATATATCAACAGAAGGTTTAATAATTCCCAAATCTCTAAAACCGAAACCTAACATCGTTCTGATTACTGTTCCCATATTTCCCATATTAGAGGGATTTACTAATACTAGATGATTTGTACTATCTTCTAATTTACTTTCATATTTTTTAAATACACCTACAACATATGTATTCTCCTTCACCGATATTTTATCAATCGCCCTATCATTTACCTCTGTATTGATACCTTTCTCTTGGCATATTTTTAATATCTCTTCTACTCCATCACTTTTTAAACCTTCTTTTTTGAAAAGTACTGTGTATATATTTTGAGGATAGTATTTTAGTAAATCTAATACAGGGTATGCTCCAAATGCGTATGTATAATCAAATTTCTTTTGATATCTCTTTATCTTAGGTGAATACATACTACTTTTTAAGTATATCTTTAAATATTTTATCTGTACTTTTCTTTTTCTGTTCTTTAGAAAGTTCCCATTTCTCTGCCCTAAGAATCATATATGCTTCCTCTACTTTACTTTTAGTCATCGCAAGTAATACGTTTTTTCTTTTTAGCTCTTTCTGGACCCTCTCTTCTCTCTTGTACATCTCATATATGCTATACAGAAATCCTACAAGAAGAACAAAATAGCTAACAAATTTAGCTAATGTAGATAGATTCAACATTAGCTCGTATTCTATGTTTAGATACGGCAGGAAGAATAACTGTGTAAGTATTCCGAATGTAATTGAGAATATTAGCCAAAAATCAAAATCCCTTTTAAATATCCCTCTCTCTCTTACGTAACCAAGAAGTGTAAGAATGTATATCATCAAAGCTATTGTTTGCATCACTATTGCAAATGTATATGATTCTAATCCTGAGAAAATGTTTGTAAATATTGATATTGCTACTATAAATAGAGATATTGCAATTAGTAAAGATCCGAAAGCGACTCTCTCTTTAATTTTCTTTACCTTGTTTTCCTCTCTCATTAAAAACCAGCTTAGGAAAAAGATTAAAGAAAGAAATACTCTTGAAAGAACCATACTCCCTGGAAACATTCCGGAAGTATCTGCACCAAAAAGACTTGAAAATGCTTGAATATTAGATAGAACATGATATCCATCTAAAAGGGCAACTGTTATAAATCCTAATCCTAACAGAAGGTAGTTAATATATGTTTTCTTTGTATAGAATCTTACTAGGGCTAAGACACCGATAAAGAATGCAAACATACATGCAAACAGGTCTATAACTAACTGAGAATCTTTCATCCATCTGAAATTCCCTGATAGATATGCAAAAAGTAAGAAAAGGAATACTCCAAAGAGAATTACCAAAGCTCTTTCTTTTACCTGTTGTTTTGTATATTTCTCTTCCATTCTCTATATATTAATACATGTATTTAGAAAATGATATCTTTTCATTTCTTTCTGCATATGGAGCACATACTGTGATATAACCATTGCCATCAGTACAGACATAGTATCCTGTTCCGTTTGTAGAGATATATAGGGGGTCGTTTGGCATTATAACGAGTGCGTCAGTATTCTCTTCTGATAGGAATCCCATATTTACCATATCTTTGCAGTTATATGGTCCTGTTTTACATATCTCATGGGTAAATGTAACACACTCTTTCCCCTGTGGTATTACCTCTGGGATATTTTCTTTTTCATCAACATAGGTACTGATATATGTAAGGATTGTAGATATATCTGCAGTCCTTTTTAAATTTCTCGCTTCAGAAGCCTCTTTGCTTGGATTAATCGCTAAAAGAGCCAGGAAGGCTACTATTCCAACTGCAGAGAGTATTAACAGTATTTCAGTTACTTTATACTTTCTTTTGGAATTCTCTTCTCTGCCCCTTTTAGATGGAACAAGGTTAATTGTTTCAGATACTAAATCACTATCTTCCATATATACATAATACATAAAAGTTTTAATATTTTGTATATATTAATATAGTGTGACCTATAAGATGGTAGTGTGTTTAATATAGTAATTTTATATTTAAAAATGTTTAAATGGCGGCGCTTTCCACGTTGTCCACACTGCTGGTTGAAAATGTGGAGAATTTGGAACGGGTAATGATTTACAAAATGCCTGTATAATATTGCTGTACAATTTCTTCTGCTGTCCTTTCTAGCTCTTCTTTCCCTATGTTTGCTCTTGCGTCATCTGTGTCAAGAATATGGTTTTCATCAAAACCCAAGAGGGCTCCATTAATCCTAGAGGTGTCTGCTCCCCCTATTTTGTTTTCTCTAAGAAACTGATTTACTGCCTGTGTTGGTGCTCCATCGTAAAATACTATATGTTTTGGGGCGATATCGGGATGTTTAATAAAATAGTTCTCCCAGTATTCTTTAGCTGTAATTGCTCCTTCTGCCCTTTTGTAGTTTGCCTTTGAATCCTCAACCACAGATACAAGATCTTTATCGGTTGCTTCAACACCGCTTGTTTGCATTATTGTTAGAATATTCCCCGCAAGAACCCAGGAAATATCAGAAGGGATTCCCAAAGAAGTAATTTGTTTTTCAATTAGATCTCTTACTAGCCGTTCCTTGGTTCCCACCATATTGGGATCTCTTTCTAAATCAAAACTCTTCTGTGCTTGTAATACCTCGTTGCTTGGGTTCTCAGTCACTTCTCTATAATAATTGACTACTCTTTCGGTAATGTTGCTATCCTCTATCAAAACTCTTTTTTTTGTACCATCCCCGCTAATAACAATTTTGGATGCATACTTAGATCCCGTTTCTGGATCAACAAGTGTTGAATTTGGAAGAAAAACAAGCCCCGCATCTATAGGCACTCCTGGGTTTTCCTGTGTTTTTGACCATACAAATATATCATTCCACTTTTCCTCTGATTGTGGATTAGTAAAAGATTTCTCCCTACCATTAAAGTGGAAATAGTTTTGAGATGCTACCACATCCGTTGGGAATATAAAGAAAACCTCATTTCCTCTCTCTCCTCCATAATACCTATTCCCAACATGTTCTGTCATAAAATGAACTGCCGTTACGTCGGGATATTTAGGAGTATCTATTACCTTCTGTATATTGATGAGTTCGTGCACTCGGCTTTGTGCTTGTTCTTTGTTTCCTTTGAATATTTTATTGTCTTCCAACCACCCTCTTACACTCTCTTTGTCTCTAGATCTTAACCCATTTTCTCTGATAAAAATCGGTGGTCGAATTATTCCTTTATCTTCTGCAACTTCTACAAAACCGTTACCGTACTGCCCTATTCCTGCAGAATGATACATCATAGCATTGTGATCTCTAAAACCCTGTCTTGTAACATGAGATAAATAATATGGATTTAATCTTTTCCAAAGCTTAACATATTCTTCTGTGCTAAGCTGGGCAAGGGCTTCTGGTTTTAAAAGATCTTCCTTCTCTTTTATAGATAATGGCATACTCTCCATTTTTTCATAATATGCCGAAAGTATTTCTGAAGAAGTTGGAATCTCTTTAATATTCTCTTCTTCTCCCTCCTCTTGTTTCCTTAAAATATACTTCTCATCGTAAAGATTGCGTAACCCTTTATTTTGAGACACAATTTCTATTTCTATATTGTCCAACTTCTTCCTATTAATTTTATTCCTCAGTTTGTCTACAATAGAGCTCTCTCTTTTATTTAGTTCTTTTATTATCCTTCGTTTTTCCTCTTTGAGGGGTTGTGTTTTATTTAATATCTGAGTAATTTCTTTTTCTTTTTCTTCTCTTCTGGCTGTAGTAGATTTTTTATTGTCCTCTAAAATCTCTTTATCTGTTTTTGCCAATATAGCATCTTCAACTATCTTTCCCCTCCCTTCTAGATCGTGTTCTTTTGATATTAATCTCGGATTGATATGTTCCTTTAATTCCTTAACTCGTTTTCCTAAATCAATCGTCTCTTTTGCAAGAGAAACAATCTCCTGATTTGGACTTCTTTGAATAAGGTCAAGGGCAATAGACGCATTTTCGGTTACAAGAATTTCGGCCTCTTTAATATCGAGAGTCTCCTCTTCTTCTGCTGCTATATCTAATACTGTATTCTCCTCTGGACGATTTACACTCTCTGAACCCTCAAGTTCAGAAAGACTATCGGGGTTATCCATTTTTTACTTCTTTCATTATTTTATCTAGTTTTTCTAGCTCTTTCTTGTCTCTTTGTTCTATTAGCTCAACTTTTATTTCTTTCAATCTTTTTATGATATTTTTTAATCTTTCTTCCTCCACTTTGTCCATAATACAATTATAGCAAACTCTCTTTAACTCTCCTATGAGAATTTCGGTGGTTCTTGGTTTAAAATCTTTTTCCTTTCAGTAAAAAGATTTTTTAGTAAAAATTTGAAACGGAGAGGGTGGGATTCGAACCCACGATCCGAGAATACTCTCGAATAACACATTTCGAGTGTGCCCTATTCAACCACTCTAGCACCTCTCCTAATACTCTTCTAGTGAAAATTATACATCAATATATACTAAATCTCTTCAAACGGTATGTAATTACCATATGTTAGAATATCTAACCTCCCCTGTTTCCTAATATCTTTGTACAATACCTTGTCCTGAAGTAATACAAATATTGCATCTTTATCTACTCTGTCAATCAAAAGAATTAAGGCCTTAGGATATCTTAATCTAGTTTCTACTATTAAAAAGTACTGACCATTCTTAATAGAAAACCAAAAATTATCCAATACAAACCATTCAAAAAGCTTTCCCCCGGTATCAACACCCCTTGCTGTAATTTTATGTTTAACCATAAAAGGTTTGTTTGTACCTGATACATATATGAAAAAGAGAAGGGCGATTATTGCTGCCATTAAGTAATACTGCTCTAAAATAGCTAAGAAAAGAACAAAAAGTAGTGCAAAGGCCAATATTACCCAAAAGGTCTTACTATTAAAATTGAATTTATACCTATCAGGTGCCTCCCATTCAAAAAGTTTAATGTTTTGAGTTACTTTCTTTACTGGTATATCACTTTCTTCAAGCACAACCTCCTTCTCTGCTATCTTCCTTCGTCTTTCTGCTTTAATCTTACCCTTTGCCTCCTCTTTCATTTTTTCCAGCTTCTCCTCCTTCTCTCTTAACTGCATCTCCCCAGAGAGAATATCTAAGATATCACTAAACTCGTTTTTAATTTTTCTTCCTGTATTACTACTCATATTTCTATTGATATCATATAACAAAGGAAGCGACAATAACAACTAGAAGTACTCCTAATCCCCAATATATATTTAATATATGGAAGAAGTTTAGGAGTAGGACAACAAAAATACCAACTGTAAAAAGGATTCCCCATCTTAAACATATTATCTTTAATTCTCTTGAATCTTCTTTTTTTAGGACAACCCTTAGTATGAAATACGATATTAATGATGATATAGAGGAAAGTATTAAAAGGAAAACAGAGATTAGTGTAAATATGTTTATCCAAATATACTCGCCGTTATCATTAATAGGTAAGAATGTTCTTAAATGGAGGAAATATAACAGAATTGCAACAGAAAAAATAAGTACAAATGTAAGTAGGAAAACAAATTTAAGATTCCGTATGTTATAAGTTTTTGAAACCTTCTCTATTCGTTCTATTCTTTAAAATTAATTTTATATATTCAAATATGAATATCTTAATTATAGAGAAATCTAAAACAATTTCCCATATATTAAAGAGTACTCTTTTAGCTTACGGATATAATATTACACAGGATTCTGCAGATTTCGCTTCTGAGAATCTTTTTAGAAGAGGTCTTTTTGATGTTGTTATTCTTGGTACCAATCTCTCTGGGAAAAACAGTACTTTAGAAATATTAAAGAAAATAAAGGAGAAGAAAGATTTAAAATGTAAAACCTTAGGGGTATGTAGTATAGGAACATGGAAGGACAAGGTAAATTTTCTGAATAACGGAGGGGATGATGTACTCTCCTACCCCTTTCCTGTACAAGAGCTCATTGCGAGAATTCAATCTCTTCTTAGAAGACCGAATAGCTATATTGATACTCGTGTATATATTGGTGATGTTCTTTTAGATACAAATAATAAGAGTGTATCCATTAAGAATAACGATATCCCCCTTAGGAAAAAAGAGTACCAACTACTAGAGTATTTAGTAAGGAATAAAAATAGAACCATTAGTAGGTGTGAGTTACTTGACCATGTATGGGATTATAGAAGTTATACCGGCTCTAATACCATAGATGTTCATGTAAAGAGATTAAGGGAGAAGCTACCAAGAAAGGGCTTAATAGAAACAGTACATGGACAGGGCTATAGAATTAAAGATTCTAAAGCATCATTGGCATTACAAGATGAACAAAATCAGGATCCTCTGTAACTTTAAATACTCCTGGTTTAACCGTTTCAGAGCACTCAAATGATATTTCATCTGAATCCAAATGGTTTAATATATCAGAGAGTAATCTAGAACTAAAAGCAATCTTTAGATTATCTCCCTCTATCTTACCTTCAAATGTACTCTTGTTGCTACCTAAATCAGTTTGTGTAGCAGATAAAACAATCTTGTTTGATTCAGAGTCTATATCTAAAATAATTTTATTTCCTAATACGCTCTTGGCAATAATGTTTGTAACTTTAAGAGAGTTCAGAAAGTCTGTTTTAGATACACTACATTTTGTTTTAAAGCCAGTAGGAATTATCTGTCTATACTCTGGAAACTGCCCATCAATTAATCTTGATACTAAATCAATATCGCTATATCTAAAAAGCATTTGATTCTTCTCCTCTATTAAATATACCTCTATAGTTTCTTCGTCCCCTATTTCTGAAACGATATGAGATAATTCAAGTAGTGCCTTAACAGGTACTAATATATTAACATCTTTCTCTGCACTAGAGCTTAAATTAATTATCTGTCTTGATAATCGTAACCCATCAGTACCTACCAAAGATAAGCTCTCGCCACTAACTTCAAGTAAAACACCTGTTAAAACTGGCTTAATATCATCTGTAGCAGATGCAAAGGCTACCCTGTTTACTGCTTTAATCAAATCTTCTTTATTAATTTTAAACAACGGTTTCCCCTCTGTAACACTAGTTATTGCAGGAAAATCCTCAGCAGACATAGTATTGAAACTAGCTGAGTTATTTGTAGTAGATATATTGAAAACTTGGTTATCTAAATCTACATTAATCGTCTCTGATGGTATAGATGTCACGAACTCTGTTAACTGCTTTGCAGGTACTGTTGTCTTACCCTCAGATTTAACATCTGCACCGATCCAGGTATTAATACCTATTTCTAAATCAGTAGCTGCCATTATCAATTTACCTTTATCTGTTTCAAACTGAACATTGTTTAGTATAGGTAAACCCGGTTTACTACTAACTACCCTACTTATTATATTAAGATACTTTGCTAATGTATCTTGGTTACAAGAGAATTGCATTTTAGTTATAGATAATATTATGTATTAGGCAGTTATATGTATATTCTACTTAATATTGTATTTCTTTTCTACTGTTTTAATATTTAAATATATATAGCTGTCTTAGTAGTAGGGTATATGGATATGTTGATAAGTCCTCTTTTATATTTAATAAATAAGCTTCAGTTAAGAGTATTTTAATATTAATTAAATGTTGATAACCTGTTTAATAAATTTTAATTAAATCCGTCTTAAAGTAATATCTGTAAAGCTAAATCCCTATGTGTATACTTACTGTGTAATATCTTTGGAAAACTTTGTATATTTGTGGTTTCTTGTTAATTAAATATTTATTGTTAATTAAACACTTTTGTATTAAATCAACATTTTTAGCTGTGGATTAGAAGCAGTGTTATCAACAGTAATCCACAATAAATTCACACTCTAGTAAAAAAGTTCTCCTTTACACTTTTCGTACTTTTGGGCAAGATCGTTACTATTTTTTAGCTTCTTAGGAACCATCTCACACGCATGTAAAACGGTTGTATGATCCTTTCTACCTACAGTTTTTGCAATACTTTTAAGAGATAGCTCTAACTCTGTCCTTAATATATACATAACTATCTGTCTTGCAGTAGCAATGCCGTTTGTTTTTCTAGAGCTTTTTAAAAATCTCGTAGATATACCGAACTCATTTGCAACAACCTCTATAACCCTTTCTGGAGTCACCCTCTTTCTTTTACTCTCTATATCAAACTGTAAAATTCTAGCAACCTCTTCATAGGAAGGAACCTCTCCCAACTTGGTAAGGGTTATTACCTTGTTAAGAGAACCTTCCAACTCTCTTACACTTGTCTCGATATTCTTCGCAATAAGATCTAAGAATGCATCTGGAACAGAAACTTTCTTTTCTGCTAGTATCTGTTTTAATATTGCCAATCTAGTTTCATACTCTGGTGGTTGGATATCACATACCATACCCCCCTCAAATCTAGTCCTTAATCTATCTGTAATATTCTTTATCTCTCTTGGGGGTCTGTCAGAAGCTAGTATTATCTGTTTGTTTGCCTGATACAAAGTGTTAAAGGTATGAAAGAGCTCTTCTTGTGTTTTGGGATATGCCTCTACAAACTGTATATCATCTATTATTAACAAATCCACCTCTCTATACTTAGTCCTAAAATCTTCATTCTTTTTTGTTCTAATAGCCTCTATCATCTCATTTAAGAACTGTTCTATTGATATGTAGGATACTTTTCTGTCAGGGTTTACCCTTAAGACCTCGTTTCCGATTGCTTGCATAAGATGTGTTTTACCAACCCCAGTACTTCCGTAGTAAAATACAGGGTTATATGATTTAGACAATCCCTCGTTTTCCATATCTGTAACAACAGACTGGGCAACTGCCTCTGCTAGTCTGTTGTTAGATCCAACGATAAAGCTTTTAAATGTATACCTTGGATTTAATCGAGCATTTTTAACCGCTTCTTCATATCTTCTTTTATCTCCCTCCATCTTTGTAAACAGGTCTATTATTGGGTTTCCTGTCTTCGTTGCATATCTATATCTTTCTTTTGGACTACTTTGTTCCTGTTGTTTTACAACAATCTCAATTTGAAGATTCTGGCCAGTTGCCTTAGTGAGACAGCTTTGTAAGAACTTGTTGTAGTCTTTAAGTATTGTTTCTCTCTTAAAATCATTAGAACATGATAGAGTAGCAACACCATTTTGCACTCTCTCCAAGTGAGTACCTGCAAACCAAGAATCGTACTCTACTCTATCTAATACCATTCTTAGATTCTCTGTTACTATTTTCCAAACATCATCGACCTCAATATCTTGCTGAGGTTGGGTGTCTGTCCTTATCTCTGGCTTTGGTATACTCTCCGCATACTTTTCGAAGTCAATTTTATCCATACTTTAAAGTATTAATTGTATATTAAAAAACTACTGGGCAGTCAACGATCGATTGGGACTAATACCCCTATTATATTCATTTCTTTTAAAATGTGGATAGATTTGTAGAGAGTCATTAAAAAGGTTGATAAATAAAGAGAAAGATGTTTACCAATTTATATCTACCCTAGATATATTAATGGGGAAAAATATTTCGTAACAAAAAAAATAAATAATATTTGCTTTAAATATACAAGGTAATATATAATGGTCCTCGAAATATGAAAAGAACATATCAGCCAAAAAATTTAAAAAGAATTAAGAAGTTTGGATTCAGAGCAAGGAACAAGAGTGTTAAAGGAAAGCTTGTCTTAAAAAGAAGAATAGCAAAAGGACGAAAATCTTTAACAGTTTCAAACGAATACAAACTTAGAAGAAAGAGACCTCTCGCAAGAGCAAGATAATGTATACTAGTATATATGCTTCCTAGAAAGAACAGATTACATCCAAAACAGTTTAAACAGGTATTTAACCAGGGTACAAAATTTCGTGGAGAGTACGGTATGTTAATTGTTAACAAAGGAGAGGAAGCAGAGAGTAAGATAGCTTTTGTAGTTAGTAAAAAGATAGGAAACGCAGTACAGAGACATAGAATGACAAGGATATTAAGAAATATCTCGAGAGAGAGGATAAAAAGCATAAAGGGGTTAGATCTTATATATGTAGCGTATAAATACTGTAGTGAATATGAAGAATTACAAAAAGATTTTAATAAACAGTTTGACAATACTCTTCCAGCTACCAAGGAAAGTTGAGCTACTTGTTATTAGAGGGTATCAAAAGACACTATCTCTTGATCAAGGATATCTTGGTAAAATATATCCAAACACTAGAGCCTGTAAATTTACCCCGACCTGCTCGGAGTATGGTTATGATTCTGTTAAGAGATTTGGGATATTCAAAGGTAATTACTTAGCTATAAAAAGAGTTCTAAGATGTAACCCTTGGAGTACTCCTGGCCAGTATGATCCTGTTCCTGAAAAATAGTTTAGTTTAGTGTATAATGCTCTAGATTTTTAATATTTTCTTTTTTAAATATGTTTTCAACAATTTGGAATACAGTTTTCTTTAACCCCCTTCTTAATTTAATGATAATCTTTTATCATTTTTTAGGAGACAACTTAGGTTTAGCAATATTAGGAATTGCCATTATAGCTCGTGTACTAATGATCCCTTTGGTTAAGAAACAAACGGGAATGACAAAAAAAATGGCATCTCTGAAGCCTCAGCTAGATGAATTACAAAAGAAATATGCCAACAACAAAGAGAAACTAGCAGAAGAGCAGATGAAATTGTATAAAAAAACAGGGTATAACCCATTGGGCTGTATTGGTACTTTCATACCTCAATTAGTAATTCTTTCTGTATTGATAGGAGTAATCAGAGCAGTTACGGCAAGTGACCTTGATGGCCTTTATACATGGGTAAGAGATTTAACAGGAATATCTAATGGTATTAGTATTAATACTAAATTCCTATCATTAGAATTAACAAAATCATTTAAAGATGTTGCTGGAGAGTTTGGAAACTTTTCTATGCAAAGTTTCCCATACATTTTACTTTCAGTCTTGGTTGGTGTCGTTCAGTATTTCACAACGGTATTTACTCAGAAAATGCAGAATGTTACTACGCCTAAAAAGGATAGCAAGAAAGATAAAGAAGCAGACCCTATGGCTAATATGCAAGCTAGTATGCAGAAATCTACAATGTTTTTACTTCCCTTAATGACTGTATTCTTTTCGATTAGTATGCCTGCTGCACTGGGTTGGTATTGGATGGTTCAGTCACTACTTTTAGTAGTTCAGTATATTTCACTAGATTTTGATAAAACGAAAAAAGGTATTCAGAACCTTTTAGATGTATTTTCAAAGAAAAGAAAATAATTTATTAAAATGTTTAAATGGAAAAAACTGTTAAAAAAGAGCTAGACACACTACTCTCTTTGCTTGAGATAGAGGCAGAGTACGAGTTTAAAACAGAAAAGGTAGATGATACAGAGTATTTCAAAATATCTTTTGCAGGAGATAATCTTGGGTATTTGATTGGGAATCATGGTAAACATCTGGAATCGTTACAATATATTTTTAGCATGATGTTAAGAAACAAATTAGAGGAAGGGACTAATTACAGAGTAATTATGGATGTTTGTGGCTACAAAGAGGAAAAGAGTAGGAAGATAGAAAGAGTTGCAATGCAGAAGGCAGATGATGCAAGAATTTTAGGAGAACCTATTGAGTTAGAGCCCATGAGTCCAGCTGATAGAAGAGTTGTACATGTTGCTTTACAAGTTTTTGATGATATTAAAACAGAGAGTGTTGGAGAGGGAATGGATAGAAGGGTTAGGATTATTCCAGTATCAGATAAAAAGATTCTTTCGTCACACGAGGAGGAAGAAAACGAAGAAGAGGCACAAGAATAGAGATATTGATCAATGTTTTTTAACAGGGGTTTTTTACTTCTCTTAATTGTTGAGATATTGTAAACAAGACATATTAAAAAAGTATTACTTTCCTGCTAGGATTAAGAAATAATATGTATGCCAATGTTACATAAAGAAACAAAATAGTGCCTATTTAACAGGCTTCTCTAATATCACAAGCTTCCCTAAAACGATGGATACAAGTATAGCTATCCAAAGTAAATATTCAGGATATGCTACAGATTTAAAATCTGTAAATATGGAAACTAGTAAAGCTCCAATACAAAGTAAAAGATATGCCCCCCCTATTAGTGGGAAATATCTTTTATTTAATTTCTTAACTATTAGTATCCTTGTAATTGGATAAACGAAAAGAAAAGTAAGAGCAAAAGCCCAATGAAAAACTCTTTGTGGGGTCCATATGGGTAACCCAGTTAATGGGAATATCCCTATTCCAAGCAATGCAAAAGACGAGAGAGCATGATAGTTATAAACAAGCCTATTTACTTTCTTGTATATTGGGTTTGTAATAGAGTCTAATCCACATAATAAACCAGTAATAATGGCGGAGATACTAAAGAATGTACTAGTTTCAAAGAGGGTACCGTAATCACTTATAGCAAAGCCCTCTCTTAAGTCCAGAAACTCATATATCCCTATCGGAAAGATTCCTAGTAGCGAGAGCGTAGAGAGTGTAAAAAATATTATACCGAGAATGTCTAACATATATAAAGATAACAGATATATTTAAGAAAGAGAAGAAACGGAGAGAGTGGGATTCGAACCCACGGTACGATTTCTCATACGCACGCTCTCCAAGCGTGTCCTTTCGACCGCTCAGGCATCTCTCCAATGGTATACCCGGCCGGAATCGAACCGGCAACCTACTGCTTAGAAGGCAATTGCTCTATCCAATTGAGCTACGGGTACATAAACATGCAATTTTATCAATAAATGGGATGAAAATAAAGGATTACTCTTCAACCTCTAACTCTACGACAGATATTAGAACTCCTCCCCTTCTTTCAGGGAACCTCTTAAGAAAGCTGGGGTAGTTCATAGGGTTAAATGTTATTTCAGATTTTCTTTCTGCATACTTCAAAGAATTAATATACTCTCTTCCTTCTTCCCACTCCATACCTTTTAGTTCTGAAGCAAGAGCATCTTTATCTACCTTAGGTTTAATACTTGATTTGGCAATAATCTTAATCTTTACAGAATCTTTTGTACTCTCCTCTACCGTTATCTCTTTATCTATATCGTCTCCTAGTGTAAGTTCTAAATCCTTATCACTTTCAAAGAGATTCTCTTCTTGGGCTTTCTCTCTTAACAGGGCTGTAAGTTTATCTGTTAAACCTTTTGTTTGATAGTATGTAGCCTTTCCTTTTATTGTTAAATCTATATTAACATCTGTTGCTTCAGTACCAACCTTTTTATCTGTTTTAATACTTGCTTTGTCCACTTCACTGAGCACTGTATCTTCAATTATTTCCCAGCCACCTGAGGTTTCTCTTAGTTCAGATTTAACCTCTTCAATAGCTGTTGTACTCAGAGATTCTACAGCATTATCAACATCTAATTGTGATAGTACGGTATATTCCTCTTTTGTTCCACCAGAGATAACGGTTGTATTCTTGGCAAACAAAATATCACTTGAGTATCCTTGAACAGAGAAGCTCTTGTTAAGAGTAGTTGCATTGTATTCGTCTCCGAACTCTTTAGCTACAACGCCTACCCCAGTGGCACTCATACTGGAATCACAGCCTAAGGTAACTCCAGTTTTTAATGTATAAGATTTGTTATCTGTAACACTAGTGATTGTTTGTCCTACAGCTAAGACAATATCTTGAACCTCTTCTGTACATTCTAAATCGTAATAGATACTTACCTGCCCTTGAGCTTTCTCCCCTTTGTATGCCTTCCCCGTTGCAGTTATTGTGTCTGAAATACTCTTACTTGCTTCCTCTGTTTTTATGGGGATCTTTAAATTCTCAAAATCTAATTCATCAATATTAGGATCTCCAACAAGAATACTTTCTACTTCAATAGGTTTAGATTCAACAAATATCTTAACCTTTACAAATGTACCAAATTGATTAAATAGAATAAAACCAACAATAGAAAGTAATACAATAGGAACAACTGTAAACAGAAGAATCTTCCCTATCTTCTTTTTATTAATATTTTTAAATCTCTCTGATATCTTTATGGGTGTGGGCTTTTTAATGGAGAAAGATTTTAGAGAAGTTCTTAAAGGAGAGGGGTTCTCCTCTTTTACTTCTGTTATCGCAACTATCTCCTCTTTAGGGATATCTCCATCTATTGCTATAAATTCAGAGCGGACCTTTACTCTCCTTTTATCTTCATAATCTCCCTTGCTTTTTTCCTCAATATTTTGTTCTACCCTTTCTTCAAATACCTCTTTTTCATCTTCTTCTATCTTTGTTGTTTCAAGAATTTTCTTTCTTTCAAATTTCTCTCTCTTTTTTTGTTGAATCATTTCATATGCGTCATCCCAATCGTAATCCGTTGGATTTGATGGTGTGTCTATTGTTTTAATACCTGCCAATTTTGCATTACGAATACCTGTAGGGTTTTGAATGATCTGAGCGATTAGTAATTTGTCTTCTCTTTGTGCTGCCTCAAGTAAAACTTTTAAGTTAATGGAACTAATTAATATATCTGTATGCTCTGTAAATGTAAGTACTATCCTATCTGCTTTACTTCTATGTATTTCTCTTACAAGATCTGTTAATTCACTTTGCTCCTCTACTATTATTTTTGATGTTTTAATTTGTTCTTCCATAATTATATTTCCCAATTTATATCTTTAGTTGTTCTATCTATCTCCATATCGTAAAGGAACTTTGCTAAAGATGCAGGTGTAATATCGTAAAGGTTTTCTAACTCCCCGCTATTATCAACTACAGAGCCAAGTAAATTAGGTGTAAACATCTCTATTTTAGGAATTACAGCAATAGGGAGATATTTTTTCCAAGGGAATTCTAAAAGAGAGAGTTTAATATCCGGTAGTAATGCCCCTCCTCCGCATAGATAAATTTGTGTAGGGAGTGGTCCAATATCTTCGCAATTCTCTAGGGCAACCTTCAAGGTCCTTACCCAGAGGCCTGCTGTTGTATACATTGTTTTTTGTACCTGTCTCATAATTTCTTTAGGTAACTCTTTCTCAGAGTACTTAATTTTTCTCTGTTCCGCATGTCTATAATCAGAATCGGTTAATCTAGCAAGCTCCTTTGTAAATACTCTCCCTCCAAATGCAAACATTTGGGTTTCTCCTACATTACCGTTTTTTACTACAGCGACATCAGTTGTTCCTCCTCCTACATCTATGAATATGGCTGAGAAATTAGTATTTCTGCCACCTGAGTGGGCTCTTGCAACTGCAAATGGTTGTGATACTATCCCTAACACGTCAAAATTTAAAGATTGAGCTACTTTTCTCAATGCTTCTGTATATGTTTTCGGTGCAAAAGAGGCATAGAAATTTAATTTA
>Ga0116143_10001500_pt1 | contig 27848 bp, 29 predicted proteins | sample AD_UKC034_MetaG_FD_89745 | JGI IMG/M metagenome (GOLD analysis project Ga0116143, IMG submission 89745) | Active sludge microbial communities of municipal wastewater-treating anaerobic digesters from USA - AD_UKC034_MetaG | ecosystem: Engineered > Bioreactor > Anaerobic > Digestate | place: USA...
ATTCCAGGCGAACTCGAAGGCGTAGCGCGCCAGCGCCCAGCCGATCGTGATCGCGGCAAAGGTCGCGAGCAGCCCCGCCAGCGCGCCCACGCCCAGCAGCTCGGCGCGCTGCACCTGCGCGAGCAGCCGGCCGCCCGCGCCCATCGCGCGCATCAGCGCGAATTCGCGCGCACGCGCTTCGCGCGTCGCGCTCACCGCGGCAAAGAGCACGACGAGCCCGGCCACCAGCGTGAAGCCGAACAGGAACTCGACCGCGCGGATCACCTGCTCGAGCACGCGCTGCACCTGCGCGACCGAGGCCGAGACGTCGACGAGCGTGACGTTGGGGAAGCGGCGCGCAACGCGGTTGTCGAAGCCCGGCTGCGCCGGCGCGCGAAACGCGCTGATCGTCGTCGCCGGCAGCTCGGGCATCGCCGAGAGCGGGTACATCACGAAGAAGTTGACGTGCATCGATGCCCAGTCCACGCGCCGCAGGCTGGTGATGCGCGCCTGCCGCAGCTGCCCGGCGATGTCGAAGGTGAGGGTGTCGCCGAGCGCGAGCGAAAGCGTCTTGGCGAGCCCCTCCTCGACCGAGATGCCGTCGCGCTCCTCGGGCGTCCAGTGCCCAGCGGCGAGCAGGTTGTGCGGCGGCAGCTGCGCGGCGTGGCTCAGGTTGAACTCGCGCTCGACCAGCTGCTGCGCGCGCTCGTCGGCAAAGCTGCCCGGCCCGACCGTCCTGCCGTTGATCGCCACCAGCCGGCCGCGGATCATCGGATACCAGTCGTAGCGGGTGACGCCCGCATCGGCGAGCAGGCGCTTGAAGTCCTCGCCCTGGTCGGGCTGCAGGTTGAAGACGAAGCGGTTGGGCGCATCGGGCGGTGAGGCCTGGCGCCAGGCGCCGATCAGGTCGGTGCGCAGCAGCACGAGCAGCACGAGCGCGAGCAGCCCGACCGCCAGCGCGCTCACCTGCACGACCGCGAACGCCGGCCGGGCGGCGATCTGCCGCGTCGCCAGCACCAGCCAGCGCGGCGCTCTTGCGCCCAGCAGCCACCAGTGCGGGCTGCCGGCATCGGCGACGAGCCGGCGCAGCAGCCTGACCGCGACCAGGGCCAGCAGCGCGAACACGGCGACCGCGACGGCGAAGCCGCCGACCGCGATCGCGCCGAGGCGTACGTCCGACGAGATCGCCAGCAGCAGCGCGGCAAAGCCCGCCGCGCCTGCGGCCAGCACCAGCAGCGAACCCGCCTTGAGGCTGCCGAGCTCGCGGCGGATCACGCGCAGCGCCGGCACGCGTGCCAACTGCAGCACCGGCGGCACGCCGAAGGCCAGCAGCAGCGTCATGCCCACACCCAGCCCGAAGAGCGCCGGCCAGGGCCCCGGCGGCGGCAACTCGGTCTCGACCAGCCCAGCGAGCAGCCAGACGAAGACCTGGTGCACCAACAGCCCGAGCAGCACGCCGGCGCTACTCGCCAGCAGGCCGACGAAGGCGAATTCGAGCGTGTAGCTCGCGGCGATGCGCCGCTGCGGCAGGCCCAGCACGCGCAGCATCGCGCAGTCGTCCAGGTGCCGCTCGGCAAAGTCGCGGGCGGCGATCGCCACGGCCACCGCCGCCAGCAGCGCGGCCAGCAGCGCGACGAGGTTGAGAAACTTCTGCGCCCGGTCCAGCGTCTGGCGCATCTCGGGGCGACCGCCCTCGAGCGTCTCGATGCGCATCCCGCGCAGGCCCGCCGACTGGATATGCGCCTCGGCCCACTGCGTGAACGCGGCCACCGGCGCCTCCCTTGCGCCGCGCGCGGCGACCGCGAGCCGCCAGGCCACGCGGCTTGCGGGCTGGATCAGCGCCGTCGCGGCGAGGTCGGCGTCCGAGAGCATCACGCGCGGCGCGAAGGCCATGAAGCCGGCGCCGCGATCGGGCTCGACGGCGATGATGCGCTCGATCTGCAGCGTCGCGTCGCCGAGCAGCAAGGGATCGCCGACCTTCAGTTGCAGCGCCTCGAGCAGCGCGGCGTCGACCCAGACCTTGCCCGCGCCCGGCCCGGCCGCGACCGATTCCACCGCGCCGCCGGGCGCGGACTGCAGCTGCAGCCGCCCGCGCAGCGGGTAGTCGGCGCTGACCGCCTTCACCGCGACCAGGCGCGCGGCGCCGCCCTGCGCGTCGTCGGCGCGCGCCATGCTCGGGAAGCTCGCGCTCGTCGCGATGCGCAGGCCGAGCGCGCGCGCCTTCTCGGCGAACTCCGGCGGCGGCGGCTGGTCGCTGCCGACGACGGCGTCGCCGCCGAGCAGCTGCCGGGCGTCGCGCGCAAGGCCCCCGGCCAGCCGATCGGCGAAGAAGCCCACCGCGGTGAGCGCCGCGACCGCGAGCATCACCGCGACCGCGAGCAACCGCAGCTCACCGGCGCGCAGGTCGCGCAGCGTCTGCCGCCAGGCGAGCAGCCACGCCCCCGGCGGGCGCGGCGCAGGCCCGGGCGCGGATGAGGACGAGGCGGCGGCAGGGGTCACGGCGGCGTTTGCGGTCAAGGCCGATGCAAAGGGAGCGGATCGAAGCCGTCACGGTAGCGCATCCGGCTCGGCCGGGGCCGAACGCAGCGTGCAAGGCCCTTGAAGACGCAGGCGGTGGCGCGGTGCTCCAATCGAAACATGAGCAGTCCGTCGATGCCGCTTCCTCCGCTCTTCCTCTCGCACGGCTCGCCGATGACCGCGCTCGAACCCGGCGCGGCCGGCGCGTTCCTGCGACGCCTGGGACCGGCGATCCGCGCGCGTTTCGGCGCGCCGCGGGCGATCCTCGCGGTCTCGGCGCACACGCTCACGCGCGTGCCGGTGCTGCTGGCCGCGGCGCAGCACGAGGCCGTGCACGACTTCTACGGCTTTCCGGAAGCGCTCTACCGCCTGCGCTACGACGCGCCGGGCGCGCCGGCGCTGGCCGGGTGCGTGCAGGCGCTGCTCGCGCAGGCCGGGATCGAGTGCGAGCGCCTGGCCGAAGGCGGGCTGGACCATGGCATCTGGACGCCGCTGTCCTTCGCCTTTCCCGAGGCGGAGGTTCCGGTGCTGCCGCTGGGCTTCGTGTCGAGCTGGTCGCCGGCGCGGCTGCTCGCGCTGGGGCGGGCGCTGGCGCCGCTGGCCGCCGAAGGCGTGCTCGTGATCGGCAGCGGCAGTCTCACGCACAACCTGCGGCTGCTGCAGGGCGGCGGAGGAAGACTGCCGATGGACGCGCCCGAGCTCCCGCAGAGCGCGGCCTTCCGCGCCTGGGTCGCCGAGCGCGCCGCGGCAGCCGACTGGGCCGCGCTGCTCGACTACCGGCGCCAGGCGCCGTTTGCCGCGCTGATGCACCCGAGCGACGAGCACTGGCTGCCCTTCTACGTCGCCGCCGGCGCTGCCGGCGAGAACGCCGCGGGCACGCGGCTGCACGAAAGCGTCACCTACGGCTGCCTGGCGATGGATGCCTACGCCTTCGGGCCGCAGGGCTCATCGCTGCAGCAGGCACTGCAGGAGCCCACGGCGACCGCGCTAGGATGAGCGGCTTCGCCACTTCCGCCCCGATGGAGCCGCTGCGATGATCGTTGCGATCTGGATCACCATGCTGCTGCTGCTGGGCGTGTGGACGCTGATGGCGTGGGGGCTGGCGACGCTGGTGCAGGGCGACGCGAGCTGGATCGACACGCTGCAGGCCTGGCTCTTCGACGCCCCCTGGCGCGAGACGCTGGAAGGCTGGATGCCCGGCTGGTCGATGACGATGCAGGCGCTGCTCGATGCGCTGCAGACGCTGCTGACCTGGCTGGGCAGTACCGCCCCCTGGCTGGTGTGGATCGCCTGGGGCGTGGGGACGTTCTCGCTGCTCGCGCTGGGCGCGGTGCTGCACTTCATCGTCGTGCTGGTGCGGCGCAGCACCGCACCGCCCAAGGCGCCGCCGGCAACAGGCGGCTGAGATCGCTGGCCGACGCCACCGGTTGAGCGCAGGGCCTCAGGCGCCCGCGTGTCCGAGGCGGCCAGGCCCTATACGCTCGAACGTTCAAGCCCCCAGACGCTCGATCACCGCGTCCAGCTCGCGCGCCCAGCGGGCCTTCTGCGCGGTGTCGACGAAACTCGCCTCGAAGCTGTTGAGCGCGAGCTGCCGCGCTTCCTTGACACCCATCTGCGGATGCGCGGCGAAGAGCTGCAGGTAGTTGTCGACCACGTAGCCGCCGAAATAGGCCGGGTCGTCGCTGTTGACGGTCACGCACAGGCCCGCATCCAGCAGCGCCGGCAGCGGGTGCGCGGCGAGATCCGGGTAGACGCAGAGCTTGACGTTGGACAGCGGGCAGACGGTGAGGGGCACGCGCTGCCGCGCCAGGCGCTCGATGAGGGCGGGGCTCTCGGTGCAGCGCACGCCGTGGTCGACGCGCTCGACCTTCAGTAAGTCCAGCGCCGTCTCGATGTAGGCCGCCGGCCCCTCCTCGCCCGCATGCGCGACGCAGTGCAGGCCGAGCTCGCGCGCCCGCGCGAAGACGCGTGCGAACTTCTCCGGCGGGTGGCCGCGCTCGCTGCTGTCCAGGCCCACGCCGATGAAGTGGCGGCGGTGCGGCAGCGCCGCGTCGAGCGTCGCGAAGGCCTCGTCCTCGCTGAGGTGGCGCAGGAAGCACAGGATCAGCGCCGAGCTGATGCCGAATTCGACGTGCGCACGCTGGCAGGCGTGCGCGAGGCCCTGGATCACCGTGCCGATCGGCACGCCGCGCGCCGTGTGCGTCTGCGGGTCGAAGAAGACTTCCGCGTGCACGACGTTGTCGGCTGCGGCGCGCTCGAAGTAGGCCCAGGCGAGGTCGAAGAAGTCCTGCTCGGTCAGCAGCACCGAGGCGCCCGCGTAGTAGAGGTCGAGGAAGCTCTGCAGGTCGGTGAACGCGTAGGCCGCGCGCAGCGCCTCGACGCTCGGGTAGGGCAGCGCCACACCGTTGCGCTGCGCCAGCCGGAAGATCAGCTCGGGCTCGAGGCTGCCCTCGATGTGCAGATGCAGCTCGGCCTTGGGCATGCGGCGCAGGAGGGCGCGCAGGGCCCCGGGCTTGTGGGTTGCGGTGTCGGCGGCCATCGAAGGTCTCTCCCTGCAGAGGAACGAACTCGTCGCGGGCTCGGCGTTTGCCGGCCGGCAGCGGCTCGCGCCGTCTTGCGGCGACTCACCGTGGCGTCGGATCGACGCGCGCCTTGTTCAGCTTGTGCCATAGATGCGGCACGAGCAGCCGCAGCGGCATGCGGCGGAGATGGTAGCGCCAGAGCACCACGGCCGCGGCGGCACGCTGCGCGCGGGGGCGGGGGCGGTCGAGTGCCGCCGGTGCCAGCACGCGCGCAAAGAGCGCGCGCTGGGCGCCCAGGCTGAAATCCTTGCGCTGGAGGCGCTGCCTGAAATCGGCATCGAGCGGCGTGTCCAGCCAGCGGCTGCAGAAATGGCCGGCGAGCAGCAGCGGCTCCATCAGCCCGAGCGCCTGCGCGCGCTGCTGCAGCGTGGTGAAGAAGCCCGGATCGCTGGCGGCGAAATGACGGATCAGGCCGTCGAGGTCGACGAGATCGCGCACCCGTTCGAGCGGCTCGGAGTCGAAGAACAGGTGCGCGGCGCTGTGCAGCACCTGGTCGACCGGGGCGAGCACCGACCAGCCGGGCCAGCTGCACGCATGAAGGTCGTCCAGCAGCGGCGGCATGTCGATCGTCACCGGACCGAGCGGCGGCAGGATGTTGTGGTGCAGGTCGAGCTCGACCGGGTGCATCGGGTGCTGCATCGGCGGCACCTCGTGGCTCCAATCGTGGTAGTAGCGCCGGTCGTGCTCGTCGAGATCGGGCTCCTGCCAGCCCTCGGCGACGAGCATGGTCTGCGCGCGCTGCAAGGCGTCCCGCGGCACCAGGATATCGAGGTCCGAGGGCAGGCGACCGGCGGCGATCGGCAGCTCCTGCGCCAGGTAGGCCGAGCCCTTGAGCAGCACGAGCGGCGCGCCCAGATCCTGCAGCGTGCGCGCGATCCGTGTCGCCGCCCAGGAGACGACGCGCCGCCGGTAGCGCGAGGTCTGCCGTTCGGCCAGCAGCAGCCGCGCCGCGGGCTCCGGAACGCTTGGGTTCAATCCCGCCGCCTCCAACGCTTCGGCCAGGCGCGCCAACAGGCGCAGGCGTCGGAGTTGCCGCGTCGCTTCCTGCCATTGCGCAAGCGACCAGCCACGCACGAGTTCCGGTCGGCCAAGGGCCTGCAGCCAGGGCCAGGTCATGCAGGGGACTCCGCCGCGGCCTTGACGGCGCGCGCTTCGCGCACCTCCTCCCAGAGTCGCTCGAGGGCCGCCAGGGCATCATCGAGTCGGCTGTATTCGAGCCTCCAGCCTCGGCACTGCGTGGCCAGATATGAGGCCGCATCGAAGCCCCTCTCGCCGTTGTCCTGGTAGTTGAAGGCGTTGAAGGCAAGCGATCCGAACACGAGGTGCGCGGGTTGCGGCGTCAGACTCAAAGGGCTATCGCCGACCCAGCGCGGCATCACGACAGCCCCTGGACGCACCCACTCATGACGGCGGTCGACGGCCTCGCGGTCCGCACCCAGATGCGCGACGGTGCCCTTGCGCGTCTTCGGGAAGAGCGGGCCGATCGGAGCCTGCGGTTCGAAGGCGCGGATCAGGTCGATCGAATCGTTCTTCAGTGCCACCGGCTTGAGCATCGCGATGAAGCGCCGGCGTTCGGGGCAGAAAGCCCCAAATTCGTCGGAGAGCAGCCGCCAGCCCCGCAACGAGAGTGCTGCGGTGAGCGTGCTCTTGCCCGAACCCGGCACGGCAGGGAGGATGAGGGCCAGGCCGTCCCGCTCGACGACACCCGCGTGTAGCAGCAGCAGGTTGGCCAGGCGTTTGCCGATCAGCCAGTTGCTGCCCCACTCGAAGAGCGGCAGCGCGGTGTCGGCCGGGAAGGGTTCGAAGGGGCGCTGCAGGTCGCATTCGAACTCGGCCTGCGGCCGCAGCCAGCGCCGCAGGCCCCGCGGCCGCAGGATGCGTACGTGGTGGTCGGCCCAGCCCGGATCGTCCAGCAACGGGAACTGCGCGTACACCTGCCGAAGGTGTTCCGCCAGTGCGGGTACGTCACTTGCCAGGCGCGTGCTCGTCGCGCCGAAATCCAGCCAGAGACGTCCTGCGCGCAGGCGGCTTGCGAGCTCGCGCAGGTCACAGTCGTCAAGGCGCCGGCGAGGCGGCTGCGCGCTCACGCTTGCGCGGGTTCCACCAGCCCGGAGTCAAGCAACTGCTGCCAGGCGTGCGCGCAGCGCTCCATCAGTTCAGTGGCGTCGAGGGTGGTGTCCATGGCCAGAGTCTGGCACACCTGAGCGAGATCGCCCGGCTGCTCCCGCAGCACTTCGAGTATGGCCACCGCTTCCGTGTTGAGCAGCACGGTCTGGCCGGTCAGGGGGCTGAAGGCGCCCCAGAGATCATCAAGTTCGGTCATGCGCACGCCAAACGGCGTGCGCATGGTGTCGCCCGTGCTCAAGGCGAGAGATTGATCGAGTTCCAGCAGCTCTGACCAACGACCGACCCAGCGCCAGACTTGCCGACTCCGATAATCTCGCCCGCCGAATTGAATCGCAGCGCTACCCAGTAGTTGACCAGTTGCGCATCGACTGGCACCGGAGTAGTTCTTTGCCCGTTAGGGTCAATAAGTTTATTGGTGTTGATATTGAATCGCCACCACACCGTCCCAGTGGGCCAGAACGATGTACTAACGGGAATCAATCCGAAACTGGCCCTAGTGACCAAGTACCTCAGGTTGCCACCTGGGTTGGAGGGTAGACGCGCCATGAGTTGGACGCGCATGAACGTATCCGCTGTCGGACTCGTGGTGAGCTCCTCCGTCGATGACTGATTCGTCGCCTTGGCCAGGCAGGTTGCGCTCTTGGCCGCAAGCGCACTGCCGCTGGCCAGCGTCAGCACCGCCGGCACCGAAAACGAGCCCCGCAGCAGTCGGCGGCGGGCACTGAACTTGTCGTCGGGGGTGGGGGTCTGGTTGTCCATCGCGAGCCTCTTCAATCTACTCGGGCTTGCAAGCAAGTTTCGCGCCAAGAACGGCACTGTGCCCCGCTGCGAGCCATCGGGCGCGGCCGGCAGGGGCTGCCAACCGCGCGTACAGCCTTGATTCTCGGCGCATTGCGCGCCTTCGGCGAGGCAAAAACCGACGAATCGATCCTCCACCCCGCGATCAGGGGGATGGCCTGCACAGGACCGGTGCTGTCCCGAGGTGTAAAGTGAATCGACACTTTCGATGTTGGCGGTCGCTCACGTCGGCATCGTGTAGTTCAGCGTCATGCGCCCGCCGTCCGCGACGACGATCTCGCCGGTGACGTAGCTGGACGCGTCCGAGAGCAGCCAGGCGCAGACGTCGGCGATCTCGGCGGGCTCGCCCAGGCGCTTCATCGGCGTGCGGCTCATGATGCGCTGGCGCGCCTCGTCGCTGGTCAGCACCGCCTGCGCCGCGAGTTCGGTCGCGATCGTCCCTGGCGCGACCGCGTTGACGCGCACGCCGCGCTCGGCCAGCGAGAGAGCCATCACCCGCGTCAACTGGTTGATGCCGCCCTTGCTGACGTTGTAGCTGGCAATCGTCGGGATCGTCAGCGTGCCGTTGACCGAGCTCATGTTGACGATCGCGCCGCGCCCCTGCGCCGCGAGCACGCGCGCCACCGCCTGGCCGACGAGGAAGCTGCCCTTGAGGTTCACCGCGAGCACCGCGTCCCAGTCGGTCTCGCTGATCTCGAGGAAATCACAGGCCTTGAAGATGCCGGCGTTGTTGACGAGCCCGTCGACGCGCCCGAAGGCAGCAAGCGTTGCCGCAAGCGCCGCGTCGACCTCGGCCTTGCTCGACACGTCGCAGTGCTGGTAGCGCAGGTCGGCGCCGTCGCCGCGCAGCGCGCTCGCGAGCGCCTCGCCGCGCGCGTCGGCGACGTCCCAGATCGCCACGCGTGCTCGGTCCGCCGCAAGCCGCCGCACGCAGGCCTCGCCGATGCCTTGCGAGCCACCGGTGACGATGATGACGCGGCCTTCGAGGCCGAAGCGGACGGTGGAGCTCATGTTGCGCCTTTCGTGAAAAGCGGGTCCGGTCAGGCGGCCTGGAGCAGGAACTCGACTTTGACGGCGTCGTACGGGAACTCGAGTTGGCCGCCCGGGCTGCGGGTCAGCACGCCGGCCTCGAACAAGGCCGTCATGTCTCCATGCACGCCCTTGACATCGCGGCCGACCCTGCGCGCCGCTTCCCGCACCGTCATCGGTCCGGCGGCGCACATCGCCTTCAGCAATTCCCAGCGCTTGGCGGTCAGCACCTTCCACAGCAACTCCGGATTCGCGAACGCGATGCGATCCCCGCCTTGCGCCTTGCCGGTCTTCCAGGCCTGGACGAAGCCGGCCAGCGAATCCTCGGGCGCACGCACTTCAAGCGTCACGGTTTTCACGTCGATACCTCGCGATGTCGCGCTGGAATGCCTCGATCAGTTGCTCGGGGCTTTCGAACTCGAAAGCCTGCTCCTTGCCCCTGCAGTGCCGGTGATCCCCCTTGCCGGCTTCGTTGTCGTAGCGCAGGACACAGACACCGCGGACCACGAAGGCGAGCCGGTACTTGTAGGAGTGCATCGAGCCCGGCAGCGGCTGCGGCAACTGCCACAGAACCAGCTCCGCAAAGGAATGCGCGGAGTAGACGATGCGACGACGCAGCAGCTCCCGGGCCTTCATTGTTGGCGATGATGCCAACGACTGCGCACGTTGTCGAGCGAACCAACATCAGGCGACGCCATTCACTGGCCGCTTGGCTGCGGTAACGTTTTCAGCGTGCTGCTCTCATGCCGCCGCGGCCGCCCGCGCCTTCCAGGCACCGTAGAGCACGATAAGGCCCGGGACGAGGATCATCGCCCAGATGATCTTGGAGAGGTTGGCCTGCACCCAGCCGAGGTTGCCGAAGAGGTGGCCCGCACCGACGAGGCCGAACACCCACAGCAGGCCGCCGGCGGCGTTGTAGAGCGTGAACTTGGCGCGCGACATCTGCGCCACGCCGGCGACGAAGGGCACGAAGGTGCGCAGGAAGGGCATGAAGCGCGCGAGCACGAGCGTGATGCCGCCGTACTTCTCGTAGAACGCGTGCGCCTGGTCGAAGGCATGCCGGTTGAACCAGCGCGACTGTTCCCAGCGGAAGACGCGCGGGCCGACATGGCGCCCGATCGCGCAGTTGAGCTGGTCGCCGAGGATCGCCGCGGCGGCGAGCAGTACCAGTGTTGCCGGCAGGTTCATCAGCCCGAGCCCGGTGAGCGCGCCGGCGACGAAGAGCAGCGAATCGCCGGGCAGGAAGGGCATCACGACGAGGCCGGTCTCGACGAAGACGATCGCGAACAGCAGCGCGTAGACCCAGGCGCCGTAGGCGGTGACGAAGTCGCGCAGGTGCGCGTCCACGTGCAGGACGAAGTCGACGAGCCAGAGCAGCCAATCCATCAGCGCGGATTATCCTGGCCGCTCTGCGTCCGGACGGCCTTTCTCCGCGGCGGAGGTCGACTCCTAGAATCGCTTGCAATGAATGCCGTGCCATCGGTCACGCGCCGCCCGATCCGCGCCCTGCCCGACGAGCTGGTGAGCCAGATCGCCGCCGGCGAGGTGGTCGAGCGCCCCGCCTCGGTCGTGCGCGAGCTGGTCGACAACGCGCTCGATGCCGGCGCGAGCCAGGTCACGGTGCGGCTTGTCGGCGGGGGCGTGCGCGCGGTCGTCGTCGAGGACGACGGCACCGGCATTCCGGCTGCTGAGCTGCCGCTTGCGCTGCAGCGCCACGCGACGAGCAAGATCGGCAGCCTTCCCGAGCTCGAGTCGGTCGCGACGATGGGCTTTCGCGGCGAGGCGCTCGCGGCGATCGCCTCGGTTGCCGAGCTCGCGATCACGAGCCGCACTGCGATCGACGCACATGCGACGCGGCTCGACGCCCGCGGCGGCGAGCTGCAGGCGGCGGCGCGCGGCGTCGGCACGACGGTCGAGGTGCGCGAGCTCTTCTTCAACACCCCGGCGCGGCGCAAGTTCCTCAAGAGCGAGGCAACCGAGCTCGCGCACGCGCAGGAAGCGCTGCGCCGGCACGCGCTGGCGCGGCCGGACGTGGGCTTTGCGCTCTGGCATGAGGGGCGGCTCGTCGCGCAATGGCGCGCGCTGCGCGCGCCGCTGCTGGACGACGCGCTGACGCAGCGCATCGGCGACGTGCTGGGCGGCGACTTCATCGCGGCGAGCCGGGCGATCGCCGCGCAGCGCGGGCCGCTGGCGCTGCTTGGCCGCATCGGCCACCCCGAGGCCGCGCGCAGCCGCGCCGACCAGCAGTACCTCTTCGTCAACGGCCGCTTCGTGCGCGACCGGCTCGTTGCGCACGCGATCCGCGCCGCCTACGAGGACCAGCTCCACGGCAGCCGCCAGCCGGCCTACGTGCTGATGCTGCAGATCGCGCCCGAGCTCGTCGACGTCAACGTGCACCCGACGAAGATCGAGGTGCGCTTTCGCGACGGCGGCGCGGTGCACGCGGCGGTGCAGGCCGCGGTGCAGGAGGCACTGGCGGGAAGCCGCGCGGGGCAGGCGAAGCCGGATTCGGTGGCAGTTCCTGCCCCTTTATCCACGTCCGTATCCACGTCCGTGCCCACGTCCGTGCGCGAAGCGCCCCCGCGCTGGCCTGCGGCGCAGGCCGCCCAGTCGGCGCTGACGCTCGTGCACGCGCGCGAGCCCTCGCCGGCGTGGGCTCGCCCGGCTGCCGCGACCGGAACGAGCGGGGTGTCGGGCCTGGCGGCGTGGGCGGCGCTGCGCGCGCCGCAGGAGCCGGCGCCGGCCGATGCGGCTGCGGAGGACGCGGCGCACTGGCCGCTGGGCCGCGCGCTCGCGCAGATCGGCGGCGTCTACATCCTCGCCGAGAACGCGCAGGGGCTCGTGATCGTCGACATGCACGCCGCGCACGAGCGCATCGTCTACGAGCGGCTGAAGGCCGCGCAGGCGGATCGCGCGCGCATGCCGGCGCAGCCGCTGCTGGTGCCGGTGAGCTTTGCCGCGACGCCGACCGAGATCGCCGCGGCCGAGGAGCATCAGCAGGCGCTGCTGGACCTGGGCCTGGACGTCGCGCCGCTCTCGGCGGCGACGCTGGCCGTGCGCAGTCGCCCCGCCGCGCTGCCCGATGCCGATCTCGTCGAACTCGTGCGCGCGGTGCTGGCCGAGCTGCAGAGCGTGGGCGCCAGCCGCGTCGTGCAGCGCAGCCGCGACGAGCTGCTCGCGACGATGGCCTGCCACGGCGCGGTGCGCGCCAACCGTCGCCTGACGATCGAGGAAATGAACGCGCTGCTGCGCGACATGGAGGCTACCGAGCGCGCCGACCACTGCAACCACGGCCGCCCGACCTGGCGCCAGCTCTCGATGAAGGAGCTGGACGCGCTCTTCCTGCGTGGGCGCTGATGGGCAGACCTTGCGGCGAACATCGGGGTCGGCAGCGCGGCGGGAACGAGGAAGGGTCGTGAAGCAGAGTCTTTCGCTGAACGTCAACGGGCGTGCGGTCGACGTCGAGGTCGAGTCGCGGTTGCTGCTGGTCGAATTGCTGCGCGGCGTGCTTGGCCTCACCGGCACGCATGTCGGCTGCGACACCAGCCAGTGCGGCGCCTGCACCGTGCTGCTCGACGGGCACGCGGTGAAGAGCTGCAGCGTGCTCGCGGTGCAGGCCGCGGGCCGCTGCGTGACCACGATCGAGGGTCTCGCGCAGGGCGGCGAGCTGCACCCGGTGCAGGACGCCTTCATCGCCTGCCACGGGTTGCAGTGCGGCTTCTGCACGCCGGGGATGATCATGAACGCGGTCGAGCTGCTGGGCGAGGAGCGCGAACCCACGCCCGAGCGCATCGCGCACGCGCTCGAAGGCAACCTCTGCCGCTGCACCGGCTACGTGCACATCGTCGAGTCGGTGCAGCTTGCGGCGCGCAAGCTGGGCGAGGCTGCGCGATGACGGCGACCGAAAGCCTTGCCGCACGCTTCGGCAGCGGCCAGCAGGTGCGCCGCGTCGAGGATCCGGCGCTGGTGCAGGGCCAGGGCCGTTTCACCGACGACCACGTGCTGCCCGGGCAGCTGCACCTCGTCTTCGTGCGCAGCCCGGCCGCGCACGGCCGCATCGCCGCGATCGAACTCGATGCGGCGCGCGCGCTTCCCGGCGTCGTCGCGATCTACACCGGCGCCGACCTGGTGGCCGCCGGCGTCAAGCCGCTGCCCTTGTCCGTCCCCTTCAAGGGCCCGGGCGGGCGGCCGCTGGCGGTGCCGCCCAAGCGGGCACTGGCGCACGAGTTCGTGCGCTTCGTCGGCGAGCCGCTTGTCGCCGTCGTCGCCGAGAGCCTTGCGATGGCGCGCGACGCGGCCGCTGCGGTGCAGGTGGAGATCGAGCCGCTGCCGGCCAACGTCGACCCGCTGCGCGCGCTGCAGCCCGGCGCGCCGGTGCTGTGGGCCGACGCGCCCGACAACATCGCCGCCGAGACCCGTTACGGCGACGCCGCCGCGGCCGAGGCGGCGTTCGCGCGCGCGGCGCACCGCGTCGCGCTCGATCTCGTCAACCAGCGCCTGGCGCCCTCGCCGCTCGAGCCGCGCAGCGTGCTCGCGTGGAACGAAGGCGGGCGCCTCGCCGTGCGGCTCTCGAGCCAGGGGCCGACGGGCGTCCGCAGCGGCCTGGCCGACACGCTGCCCGGGCTCGCGGCGGATGACATCCGCGTGCGGGTCGGCGACGTCGGCGGCGGCTTCGGCATGAAGCTCGCGCTCTACCCGGAGGATGTCGTGGTCGCGCACGCCTCGCGCACGCTCGCCCGTCCGGTCAAGTGGCAGGCCGAGCGTCTGGAGGACTTCCTCTCGGCGGTGCACGGCCGCGACCAGCGCGCGCACGCGGAACTGGCCTTGGACGCGCAAGGCCGCGTGCTCGCGCTGCGCGTGCGGACGCTGGCCAACGTCGGTGCGTATCCGGGCGCGGGTTCGCTCGCCATTCCCCTGCTCGTCGGCCCCTGGGTCTCGACCAGCGTCTACGACATCGACACCGTCGACCTGCACCTGCGCGCGGTGCTGACCAACTGCGCGCCGACCGGCGCCTACCGCGGCGCCGGACGCCCCGAGGCGATCTACCTGATCGAACGGCTGATGGATGCCGCCGCGCGCGAGATCGGCCTCGACCCGGCCGAACTGCGCAGGCGCAACCTGATCCGCCCCGAGCAGATGCCCTACACGAACGCGATGGGGCAGGTCTATGACAGCGGGCGCTTCGAGCAGATCCTCGAGCAGGCGCTGCAGCTCGCCGACTGGGCCAGCTACCCGGCGCGTGAAGCCGAAAGCCGTGCGCGCGGGCGGCTGCGCGGGCGCGCCGTCTCGACCTTCCTCGAGTGGACCGGCGGCAACGCGCTCGAGGAGCGCGTGATCGTCAACATCACTGCCGAGGGCCTGATCGAGATCGGCTCGGCGACGCAGGCGATGGGGCAGGGCATCGCGACCAGCTACGTGCAGCTCGTCGTCGACGTCTTCGACGTGCCGCCCGAGCGCGTGCGCATCCTGCAGGGCGACACCGACCGCTACACCGGCTTCGGCTCGGCCGGCAGCCGCTCGCTCTTTACCGGCGGCACTTCGCTGCGCATCGCCGCCGAGCGCACGGTGCAGAAGGGCCGCGAGCTCGCCGCCGACGCGCTCGAGGCGCCGCTGGCCGACATCGAGTACCGCGCCGGCCGCTTCGCGGTGGCCGGGACGGACCTGGGCATCGAACTGGGCGCGCTCGCCGCGCGCCAGCCGCAAGCGCGCATCGTCGTCGACAGCACGGCGCGCGTGGGCGGCCCCTCGTGGCCCAACGCCTGCCACGTCTGCGAGGTCGAGGTCGACCCGGCCACCGGCGTCGTCGAGATCGTCGCCTACGCGTCGGTCAACGACATCGGCCGCATCGTCAGCCCGCAGATCGTCAAGGGCCAGATCGAGGGCGGCGCGGTGCAGGGCATCGGCCAGGCGCTGTGCGAGCGCGTCGTCTACGACCGCGACACCGGGCAGCTCCTCTCGGCCAGCTTCATGGACTACGCGCTGCCGCGCGCCGACGGCTTCCGCGGCTTCGTCACGCGCTTCGACACCTCCATCCCCTGCCAGACCAACGCGCTGGGCGTCAAGGGCGTGGGCGAACTCGGCACCGTCGGCGCGACCCCGACGGTGGTGAACGCCGTCGTCGACGCGCTCGCCGGCCCCGGCGGCCTTGGCCGCGAGGCCGAGCGCATCAGCATGCCGCTCACGAGTGAAACCGTGTGGCGGGCGCTGCACCGGCGGGATTTCGAACCGCGGCCCTGACTGCACGACCGGGACGCGGTCCCGGGCTGCAGCCCCGTTGCCCCCGACTTGTCCGGCAGCCGGGTGGCCCTGCCGCGGCAGGGCCTTGACCCGCGGCCGCATGCGCCCAAACTGAAGTACATGGAGGGCCATGCGATGGATTCGATCCGACCTGCTGCCGTCGCCGGCAGCTTCTACCCGAGCCAGGCGTCAGCGCTGCGCGCGGCCGTAGCTCGGCACCTGGCGAACGCGAAGGCCAGCGCGAGGGCGACGGCGAAGTCGCAGGCGGGTGCGGATGGCCTCGACCGGCGGAGCGCGCCGCCGAAGATGCTGGTGGTGCCGCACGCGGGTTACATCTACTCGGGCGACGTCGCGGCCAGCGCCTATGCGCAGCTGGCGCCGCTTGCGGGCCGCATCCGGCGCGTCGTGCTGCTCGGGCCGACGCATCGCGTCGCGGTCGACGGGATCGCGCTGCCGAGCGTCGCCGCGTTCGAGACGCCGCTGGGCGCGGTGCCGATCGATGCTGCCGGGCGCGCCGCGATCGCCGGTCTGCCGCAAGTGCGGGTGAGCGACCGCGTCCATGCCGAGGAGCACGCGCTCGAGGTGCAGCTGCCCTTCCTGCAGACGGTGCTTGGCAGCGGCTGGGCGCTGCTGCCGCTGGCGGTCGGCGACGCGAGCCCGGCGCAGGTCGACGAGCTGCTCGAGCGCGTCTGGGGCGGGGACGAGACGCTCGTGCTCGTCTCGTCGGACCTCTCGCACTACCTGCCCCATGCCGAGGCGGCGGCGAAGGACAGACGCACTGCCGAGCGCATCCTCGCCTTCGCCGACGACCTGCGCGGCGACGAGGCCTGCGGCTGCCGCGCGCTCAACGGCGCGCTGCGCACCGCGCGCCGCCACGGGCTGCAGCCGCGGCTGCTGGACCTGCGCAACTCGGGCGACACCGCGGGACCGCGCGACCGCGTCGTCGGTTACGGCGCGATCGCCTTTGTTCCGCAGCCGGCCCGGAGTCGGGATCGTGATGAAGACGAAACCTGTGCCGGAGCCGGGGATGGTGCCGAAGACGGAGCCGTGCCGGCGGACCCGGCGCTCGGCCGCTCGCTGCTCGGGCACGCGCGGGCGTCGATCGCGGCGGCGCTCGGCCTGCCGGCGGCCGTGCCGCCGGACCACCCGCGACTGCTTGCACCCGGCGCGAGCTTCGTGACGCTGCGCGATGCGCGGCAGGGGCTGCGCGGCTGCATCGGGCGCCTCCTGGCCGAGCGTCCGCTCGGCCAGGACGTGCGCGCCAACGCGCGCGCCGCCGCGCTCGAGGACCCGCGCTTTGCACCGCTGCGGCCCCGGGAATGGGAAGGCCTGCAGCTCGAGGTCTCGGTGCTCGGCCCACTCGTGCCGCTGCCCTCGGCCGCGCGCCTCGACGAGGCGGCCGCGCAGCTGCAACCCGGCGTGGATGGCGTGCTGATCGAGCACCGCGGCCGGCGCGGCACCTTCCTGCCGCAGGTGTGGTCCACGCTACCCGCGGCCGGCGACTTCCTCGCCGCGCTGCTCCAGAAGGCCGGCCTTGCCCGCGAGGGCTGGTCGGCCGAGATCCAATGGTGGCGCTATCGCGTCACCGCCTTCGAGGAGGGTGACCATGTCCGCACGCACTGAACCCCATCCCGCACGCTGGTGGCACGCGCTGCCCGACGGCCGGCTGCAGTGCGACCTCTGCCCGCGCGACTGCAAGCTGCACGACGGCCAGCGCGGGCTGTGCTTCGTGCGCGAGCGCCGCGGCGACGCGATGTGGCTCTCGACCTACGGGCGCAGCTCGGGATTCGCGATCGACCCGATCGAGAAGAAGCCGCTGAACCACTTCCACCCCGGCTCGGCGGTGCTGTCCTTCGGCACCGCGGGCTGCAACCTCGCCTGCCGCTTCTGCCAGAACTGGGACATCTCCAAGAGCCGCGAGATGGACCGCCTGCAGGACGAGGCCTCGCCGGTGCGCATCGCCCAGGCCGCGCGCGAGGCCGGCGCGGCGAGCGTGGCCTTCACCTACAACGATCCGGTGATCTTCGCCGAGTACGCGATGGACACCGCGGATGCCTGTCACGCGCTCGGCGTGCAGACGGTCGCGGTGACCGCGGGCTACATCCACGCCGAGCCGCGGCGCGAGTTCTTCGCGAAGATGGACGCGGCCAACGTCGACCTGAAGGCCTTCAGCGAGCGCTTCTACGCCGAGCAGACGGCGTCGCGCCTCGCCCCGGTGCTCGACACGCTGCAGCACATCGTGCACGAGACCTCGTGCTGGCTCGAGATCACGACACTGCTGATCCCCGGCCTCAACGACAGCAGCGCCGAACTGCAGGCGATGACCCGCTGGATCCGCGAGAACCTGGGCGCGCAGGTCCCGCTGCACTTCACCGCCTTCCACCCGGACTACAAGCTCGGCGAACTGCCGCGCACGCCGGCAGAGACGCTGCAGCGCGCGCGCCGCATCGCGCAGGACGCCGGGCTTGCCCATGTCTACACCGGCAACGTCCACGACACCGAGGGCGGGACGACCTTCTGCCCCGACTGCCAGGCGGCGCTGATCGAGCGCGACTGGCACGCGATCCTGCGCTACGAGCTCGATGCGCGCGGCGCCTGCCCGCACTGCGGGACGGTGATTCCGGGCCGCTTCGACGCGGCCTTTGCCGGGCGGCTTGGCCGCCGGCGCGTGCCGATGCGGGTGGCGATGGCCTGAAGGGCCTGAAGCCGGCGGCTCAGCCCTGCTTCGCTGCGGCCGTTGCCGCGGCGCTGATCGCGCAGCTCGTCGTCGAGCCGCTCCAGTCGGCAAGCGGCCCCGAGAGGTCGACGCCGCGGCGCATCGCGGTCATCTCGGCGATGATCGAGATCGCCATCTCGGGCGGCGTCAGGCCGCCGAGCTTCAGGCCCACCGGGCCGCGCATGCGCGCGATCTCCTCGGGCGTGAGGTCGAATTGCAGCAGGCGCTCGCGGCGCATCTCGTTGTTGCGGCGCGAGCCGAGGGCGCCGACGTAGAAGGCCGGCGTGCGCAGCGCTTCCATCAGCGCCAGGTCGTCGAGCTTGGGGTCGTGCGTGACGGCGACCACCGCGCTGTTGGCGTCCAGGTGCATCGCGAGCACGAGGTCGTCGGGCATCGAGCGCGAGAGCGTCACGCCTTCCATCGCCTCCCAGCCCTCGTGGTACTCGGGGCGCGGCTCGCAGACGGTGACGCGGTAGTCGAGCATCACCGCAAGGACTGCGAGGTAGCGCGAGAGCTGGCCGCCGCCGATGATCAGCAGCCGCAGCCGCGGCCCATGCACGGTGACGAGCGTCGCGCCGTCGAAGCTGAGCGTCGTGCCGCCGTCGGTGTCCTCGAGCTTGACGACGCCGGTGGCCAGGTCCAGCCGCCGCGCGACGAGCCGGTGCGCCTCGATCGCCGCGAGCAGCTCGCGCAGCTGCGAGCGCGCCGAAAGCGGCTCCAGCACCACCTGCACCGTGCCGCCGCAGGGCAGGCCGAAGCGCTGCGCCTCCTCGGCCGTCGCGCCGTAGGTCGTCACCTGCGGCAGCTGCGCGGCGAGCTCGCCGCGCGCGACGCGGCCGATCAGGTCGTCCTCGATGCAGCCGCCCGAGACCGAGCCGGCGACCTGACCGTCGTCACGGATGATCATCAGCGAGCCCGGCGGCCGCGGCGCCGATCCCCAGGTGCGCACGACCGTTCCCATCACCACCCGGTGGCCGCGGTCCTGCCAGTCGATCGCGGTGCGAAGGACGTCGACGTCGATGCCGTTCATGAGCCACTCCTGTGCGCCTGCGGCGCCCGATCGCTGCAGCATGCCAGCGTCGCCATCGCATGGCCAGGGCTTGCCGTCAAGCGTGCGCCGCCTTCATGGATATGCTGAATATGCGCGCGCCGGATCAGCCCCGCTGCGCCCCGCAGCCGGAAGTCCGTCTAGCGCTTGCGGCCGAAGAGCCCGGCCAGCCAGTTCTTGAACACCTGCCACATCAGCGCAAGTGCGTTGAGCTCGCGCACCGGCGGCGCCGGCGGCGGCGCCGGCCTTGCCGGTGCGGCCTCGGCGCCTTCGGCCGGTGCCGGCGCTGCTGCCGCCGCCGCCGCCACCGCTGCCGCTGCGGCGCGGAAGTTGTCGGCGAACTGGGCGAGCATCGCGTCGCTGACCGGCACCAGCAGCCGGTTGCCGAACTGCGCGAGCTTGCCGCTCACGACGACCGTCGCGGTGCCCGCCAGCACCGAGGTGTTCGGCGCCTCGCCGGGTTCGAGCCGCGCGGCCAGATCCATCGACGCCGAGGAACCGGCCTTGTCGGCCCCCTTGCCCAGCATCTGCATGCTGTGCGTGGCCGCGTCCATCCCCTTGACCTCGATCTCGCCGCCGAACTGCATCTGCGCCGGACCGATGCGGGTGCGCACCGTGCCCTTGTAGTTGTTCTCGTCGACCTGCTCGGTGATCGCCGCACCCGGCATGCACGCGGCGGTGGCGCGGATGTCGGAGAGCACGGCCCAGGCCTGCTCGATGCTGACCGGAAGCGGCCAGCGCTTGTCGAGTTTCACTTCCATGCGGCGATGGTAGCCCCAGCGCCTGCCGAGTGGGTGATCGGGACAAGCCCGCTGCCGCCGTCCCGAAACGGAACGACGGGTGCGCCGGTGTCGACGTGCGAGAACGGGACACCGGCGCGGCGCTGGCGCGAAGGCTCAGCCGACGCTGATCTCGATGCGCCGCGGCTGTGCGTGCTCCATCTTCGGGATGCGCACGCGCAGCACGCCGTGGCTGAGTTCGGCGCTGACCTTGGACGGGTCCAGCTCCTTGCTCAGCGTGAACGCGCGGCGGTAGCGCGGCAGCGTCAGCTCGGCGTGCGTGGACTGCAGGCCCTCGGCCGTCGCGAGCTCGATCTCGCCTTCGAGCGTCAGCTGGTCGCCCTCGACGCGCAGGCCGAGCTTCTCGCGCGGCACGCCGGGCATGTCGGCGTAGAGCGTGATGCCGGAGCTGTCCTCGATCACGTCCACGGGCGGCAGCAGCGCGGGCTCGGTGCGCGCGGGGGCTTCGGCGGTGCGGGTGATGTCGTTCATGGCTGGACTCCTCGGATTCATTGCACTTCGATGCGGCGCGGCTGCGCGGCCGCCTTGCGTTCGGCGCGCACGCGCAGGACGCCGTCGCGGTAGTTCGCCTGCACGCTCGCCGGGTCGATGTCGTCGGGCATGCTGACGACACGGCGGAAGCGGCCGGCGAAGCGCTCGTTCAGGTGCAGGGTGGTCTTCTCGTCGCTGGCCGCCGGCGTGGCGGCCTTGCGCTCGCCGGCGATGGTCAGCACGCCGCGGTCGAGGTTCACCTCGATCGACGCCGGGTCGATGCCGGGCGCGAAGGCGAAGACCTCGACGCCGGTGGGCGTGGTGCCGACGTTGAGCGCCGGGTAGCCGCCGCGGCCGAGGCCGCGGATCGCGGGTGAATACTCGAACACGCCGCTCAGATCGCGCTGCAGGCGATCGAGCTCGGCGAACAGGTCGCGCGGAAACAGGCTGCGGTACATGCGGTTCCTCCGTCTGGGCAGCGAGCGGCATCGCTGCCGCCCGGATGAGACGGATATGGACGCGCCGCGCGAGCTTTCAAGGGCTACTGCAGCGCCAGCGCGATCGAGAGGGTGTCGTCGTCGGCCCGCGCGGGCAGCAGCTCGAAGCCAAGGTCCTTCGCGAGCTCGAGCATGCGCGCGTTCTCGCGCAGCACGCGCCCGACCAGGCGCTGCGTGCCGCGCTCGCGCAGGTGGCGGATCAGCTTGTGCATCAGCAGCTCGCCCAGGCCCGCGCCCTTCAGGTCGCTGCGCACGACGATGCCGAACTCGGCGTCGACGTTGTCGGGGTCGATCGACGCGCGCACCACGGCCAGCGTCTCCTCGTGCTCGCCCTGGCCCGCGGTCGCGATGTAGCTGAGCTCGCGCTCGTAGTCGATCTGCGTCAGCCGCGCGAGCTCGCTGCGCTCGATGCTGCGGCGGCTGTAGAAGACGCGCATGCGGATGTCGATCGGATCCAGCCGCTCGAGGAAGGCCAGGTGCCGGGCTTCGTCGCCGGGCCGGATCGGCCGCAGCACGAGCGTCCGGTCGTGCCACTGCACCGTCTCGACCTGCTCGCTCGGGTAGGGCCGCACCGCGAAGCGCGCCGCCCCGCCGGGCGCCGATGCCGACACGCGCACGCGTGCGTCCAGCGCGATCACGCCCTGCGCGTCGGCCAGCAGCGGGTTGATGTCGATCTCGGCGATGCGCGGCTCGTCGGCCAGCAGCTGCGACAGCGTCGTCAGCACCTGCACCACGGCCGCCTGGTCGGCCGGCGGCACGTCGCGCCAGCCGGCCAGCAGCCGCGCGATGCGGGTGCGCTGGATCAGCGCCCGCGCCAGCGGCTCGTTCAGCGGCGGCAGCGCCACGGCGCGGTCGGCGACGACCTCGACCGCCGTGCCGCCGTGGCCGAAGAGGATCACGGGGCCGAAGAGCGGATCGACGTGGCTGCCGATGATCAGCTCGAGCGCCTGCGGGCGTCGCACCATGGTCTGCACGGTGAAGCCGGTGATGTGCGCGTCGGGCCGCAGCCGCTTCACGCGCGCGAGCATCGCCTGCACCGCGTGCCGCAGCTCGTCCTCGCTCTCGATGTTGAGCACGACGCCGCCGACGTCGCTCTTGTGGCTGATCTCGGGCGAGAGGATCTTCAGCACCACCGGGTAGCCGATCTCGCTGGCCGCGCGCACCGCCTCGTCCTCGCCGGGGCCGACGACCTCGGTGATCGTGACCGGGATGCCGGCCGCACGCATCAGCGCCTTGGCCTCGGGCTCGGTCAGCATCTCGCGGCCCTCGGCGAGCACCGCGGAGATGATGGCGTCGACCTTCGCGAGGTCCGGTGCTGCGGCCGCGGTGTGCGCCGGCGGCGCCTCGAGCAGCAGCTCCTGGTTCTGCCGGTAGACCGCCAGCATCGCGCAGGCCTGCACCGCCTGCTCCGGCGTGTCGTAGCTCGGGATGCCGGCCGACTGGAAGAGCTCGCGCGCCTGCGCCAAGCCCGGCCCGCCGAGCCAGGACGCGACCACGCGCCGCGACTGCGCGCCGGCCAGCGGCAGCAGCGCGCGCGCGATCTCGGCGCTGGGCACGATCGCCGTCGGCGCGTGCATGAAGAGCAGCGTCCCGGTTTCGGGTGTCGCCAGCAGCGCCTGCAGCGTCTGCACGTAGCGCTCGACGGGCGCGTCGCCGATGATGTCGACCGGATTCGCGCGCGACCAGTTCGCCGGCAGGAAGGCGTCCATCGCCTCGACCGTTGCGGCCGGCAGCTCGGGCAGCTCGAGCACCGTGTTCGCCGCGGCGTCGGCGGCCATCACGCCGGCGCCGCCGCCGTTGGTGACCAGCGTCAGGTTCCGCGCCAGCGCGGCGCCCTCGGCCGGGCCCTCGTGATAGTGCGCAAGCGTCTCGGCGGCGACGAAGAGGTCCTGCAGCGTGTCCACGCGCAGCATGCCGGCGCGGCGGATCGCGGCGTCGAAGACGATGTCGGCGCCGGCCAGCGCCCCGGTGTGCGAGGCGGCAGCCTGCGCCCCATGCGCCGAGCGTCCGGCCTTGACCACCAGCACCGGCTTGTTGCGCGCCGCCGCGCGCGCTGCCGACATGAACTTGCGCGGCGCGTCGATCGATTCGATGTAGAGCAGGATCGCCCGCGTGCGCGCGTCGTTGGCCAGCCAGTCGAGCAGGTCGCCGAAGTCGACGTCGGCGCGCTCGCCGAGCGACACCACCTGCGAGAAGCCGACCCCGCGGCCGCTGGCCCAGTCGAGCATCGCGGTGGCCAGCGCGCCCGACTGCGAGATGAAGGCCAGCGACCCGGCGCTGGCTTGCACGTGCGAGAAGCTCGCGTTGAGCCTGGCGTGCGGCGCGAGCAGCCCCAGGCAGTTCGGGCCGACGATGCGCAGCAGGTGCACGCGCGCGGCGTCCAGCATCGCCTGCTTCTGCTCCCGCGTGAGGCCGGCGGTCATGACCACCGCACCACGGGTGCCGAGTGCGCCGAGGTCGGCGATCAGCCCGGGCACCGTGGCCGGCGGCGTGCAGATCACCGCCAGCTCGGGCGCCTCGGGCAGGTCCTGCACCCGCGGGACGACCGGAATGCCGTCGAGCTCGGTGTAGTTCGGGTTGACGGCCATCAGCTTGCCGGGGAAGCCGCCATGCCGCAGGTTGCGCCAGACGGTGGAGCCCACGCGGGCCGGCCGCGCCGAGGCGCCGATGACGACGACGGAAGCCGGTTCGAAGAGGGCGTCGAGGTTGCGGATGCTCATGTCGGGGGTTGTGCTGTCGGGAAAGAGGCAATGATGCCTTGCCCGCGCGGGCTGGCATGATCGGCGCCGGATTCACGACCGGGGAACGAGCGATGAGGCTGTTGTTGGCGATCGACGGTTCGGTGCACGCGCTGCAGGCGGTGCGCTGGGCGCTGGGCCTGGCGGCGCAGGGCCTGCCCTGCGAGTACGTGCTCGTCAACGTGCAGGCGCCGGCATCGCTGTACGAGGTGATGACCGCTCACGACGCCGAGCGCATCGACGAGGTGCGCCGCGCCGCCGGCGCCGACCTGCTGCGCGAAGCCGAGGCGATGGTCGAGGCGGCAGGGCAGCGCTTCGAGAGCGAGGTCGCGGGCGGCGCGCCCGAGAACCTGATCGTCGAGCTGGCGGAGAACTACCGCTGCGACCACATCGTCATCGGCGCCCGCGGCATCGGAGACACCGATGCCGCCGGCCTTGGCCGCGTCGCGCTGGCGGTGCTCGCGGGAGCGTCGATGCCGGTCACGGTCGTCCGGCGGGAGGAAGGGGACGAAGCCCGGAGCGAGGATGGAGCGGGCGAAGGCGGGGAAGCGCAGGCCGGTGCGACGTAGGCGATGCTGACGGTGTGAGGGCCGCGGCGAGACTCACTTCGTGGCTTTGTCGATGACCTGTACGGAGGACACGCGCTGGCTGCTCTCACGCGGGATGATCTCGCTGGTCGATTTCGTAGCCGCTGGGCTACACTGCGCACATGCGCGTCGAACAAACCAGCGACTACCGCAAGTGGCTCGACGGGCTCAAGGATCCGGCGGGCCGCGCCCGTATCCTGATGCGGGTCGACCGGCTCATTCACGGCAATCCTGGTTCTGGCCGAAACCTGACCGACGGTGTTTCGGAGCTGAAGATCGACTACGGGCCGGGGTACAGGGTCTATTACTCGAAGAGAGGCAACCGTTTGTTGCTGCTCTTGGGTGGGGGCGACAAGTCCTCCCAGGACAGGGATATTGCGAAGGCGATTCGCTTGAGCAAAAACTATGAAGGGTGAAGCGATGGCGACTTCGGTTTCACGAAAGAAGAGCACGAAGGTCAAGACCACGCCCTACGACATCGCGGAGCATCTGCGGACACCGGAAGAGATGGCCGCGTACCTCGATGCCTGGCTCGAGGAAGCACCTGACGATGCAGCCGGCATCGCACGAGCGCTGGGGGATATTGCCCGCGCCAAAGGCATGTCGCTGGTCGCGCGAGAGGCAGGTCTGAGTCGCGAGAGCCTGTACCGGGCCCTCAGCGCCGAAGGCAACCCGAGCTTTGCAACCGTGCTCAGAGTGGCGCGAGCACTGGGAGTCCGCTTTCACGCGCAGCCGGCTTGAGAACGTGTGACAGGTCGCGAAGACCGTAGGGGCCCGTGAGGAGTCAGGATCCAGGCCGAAACTCACCAGCGTTGAAGCAGTTCGTTCGGATCGTGTCCCACCGCGCGGTGCGATCATGCACGGTCGCTCCAATAGCCAGGCGCTCGTCGCTGGTGTGCGATTGCATAGATCTGCGGTCCGCGCTTCCCGTCTTCCGCGTAGATCAGCGAATAGGGAAAGCGATCGAAGTGGTAGACGCGAAGCTCGCCGTGAAGGTGGGAGCCTCGCCGCGGGTTCTCGACGATCAGATCGCGAACGCGCTCGTACTCCGCAAGAAAAGCCTCGGCGATCGCGCGGCTGGCATGCGTGGCGTAGTAGAGCGCGGCGTCGCCGAGTTCTGCCTCCGCCTCCGGATGCAGCCAATGGCTCACGCCAGACGTGCCCTGACTCGTGCCAGCGCTTCGTCACCGGGAACCATGGTGACCTTGCCGGCCATTGCTTCTGCAAGGCGGCGCTGCGCCAGTTCCAACCACGCGCGTTGCCCCGGGGACTGTGGCTCGAAGCTCGCGATCAGGCGTTCGAGGAGGCGCGCACGGTCCTCAGCGGGCAGGCTGAGGACTTCCATTTCCAAATCATGCACGCGCGCAGTCATGGTCATCTCCCCGTGTACCGGTGCGCGGGCAAGAATGCCACAAGCGCGGGCGCTTGAAGGAACTTCCGAGCAGCACGCTTTCGCTTGATGCGAGCTTGCCCCTGGCATCGAGCAGCCTGTGCCGATGACCCGTCGCACGATGCCGATGGCAAGGGGCCCGAGGGACCCAAGGCGCAGGCGGACGATCTGCGTCCCTCAGTTGTCTTGTTGCAGTTCTTGGTAGAGCTGCCTTTCGAAGCACCGCATCGCCGCGGCGCGTTCGGGGGGCCAGCGGTAGCGCAGCACGCTCGTGGCAACGCCGGGCCAGGACTGGTCGAGCACGCTGCGGATCGCGAGTTCCCAGGGTTCCATCGCTGGCTCGCACTGCAGCGCCGGGGCCAGGCGCTTGGCGCGGCCGTCGATCAGCAGGTTGCGGCCGCCCTGGCCGACGATCTGCACGGCGGCGTGGCCGCTCTTCTGCCAGTTGGCGCTGGTGTGGCCGCCGCGGTCGACGCCGATGCGAAGGCGCTTGTCGCTGAGCGCGATCGCCCAGGAGTAGGTGGCGTGCGGGCGGCCCTTCGCGTCGGCGCTCAGCAGCAGTACCGGGCTGCCCTTGGCGAGCAGTGCGAGCGTCGGCGCGTCGAGGCTGCGGGTGGCCTTGCTCATGAGGCGTCCGCGGTCTTCACCTGTACGCGCAGGCGGTCACCGTCCTGCAGTGACATTGCCGTGCGCAAGTGCAGCGGCGCGACGATCTCGAGCTTGTCGTCCGGGTAGCCGGGGACTTCCGGGAAGACGATCGCGGCGTCGAACCGGTCGGCCAGGCGCACCGCAAAGCAGCGCGCGGGGCAGAAGCCGGGTGCCGGCTCGAGGACGACCGCCGGGTGTCCGAAGAGGCGCGCGCGCCAGCGCTGCCAGTCCGCACCCTCCATGCGCAGGTTCAGCGTTCCCGGCCAGGGCTCGAAGCCGAAGGCGCGCTGCAGGCCTTCGCGCACCCAGTCGATCGAAAGGAAGCCCGCGGCCTCGCCGACGCCGCCGCAAACCACGCCGGTGAAGGTAACGGGCTCGCCGACCAACTCGGCGGCGGGCGGCGCGGCCTGCGGCTCAGCCGCGCTCGGCGCTGCGCGCACGGGCATGCTCGCGTTCCTCGTTGCCGGTCCAGCGCTTGAAGAGGCTGCAGTCGATGCCGAACTGATCCAGCGCCTTGTTGACCGACTGGTTGATCACGTCGTCCAGCGTCTTGGGCCGGTGGTAGAAGGCCGGCAGCGGCGGCACCAGCACCGCGCCGGTCTCGGTGACCTGCGTCATCAGCCGCAGGTGCCCGAGGTGCAGCGGCGTCTCGCGCACCATCAGCACGAGCTTGCGGCGCTCCTTGAGCGTCACGTCGGCGGCGCGGATCAGCAGGTTGGTGTTGAACGAGTGCGCCAGTGCCGAGAGCGTCTTGATCGAGCAGGGCGCGATCACCATGCCGTCGTGGCGGAAGGAGCCGCTCGAGATGCAGGCGCCGACGTCGTTGAGCTCGTGCACATGCGTGGCCAGCGCCTTCATCTCGTCGATGCTGCGGTCGGTTTCGTAGATGATCGTGCGCTTGGCCGAGTCCGACATCACGAGGTGCGTCTCGATGCCCAGATCCTTGAGCACCTCGAGGATGCGCACGCCGTAGATCGCGCCGCTGGCGCCGGACATTCCCACCACGAGTCGCATCGTCGTCCTCTTTGCTGTGCCGGCGATCGCCGGCGCCTCACGTTCAGGTCATCAGGTCGCCGAGCACCGCGCGCGCCTTGGCCAGCGCCCGGGGTTCGAGACGCGCCTTCTCGGCGCCGCTGCCGTCGCCGCGGGTCGCGTCGAAGCCGATCTTCGAGCCCTGGCCCTCGCCGCTGGCCGAAGGGTCGATGACGTAGGCCTCGGTGCCGGAGATGATGATCGTATCGTGAGCCGGACGGTGCCGCGTGGCCATCGCCCAGGCCACTTCGCGCGGGTTGCGGATGTCGACGTCGTCGTCGACGACGGTGACTGACTTCAGCCGCTTGTCGAAGGCCAGCGCCAGGTGAATCAGCCGCCGCACCTCGGAGCGCGAGGTGCCCGAGACCGCGACGACCATCGAGAAGCCGGCGGTGCCGCTGGCGATCTCGAGGTCGGCGACGCCGGCCACGTGCACGCGCAGCTGGCGCAGCATCTCGGTGCCGGCGGCCAGCCACAGCAGCATGTCGACGTCGGCCGCCCAGGGCGTGAGCCCCGGGTAGAGCGGCTCGCGGCGGTGGGTGACGGCGGTGACCTCGATCACCGCGCTTTCGTTGCTGAAGTAGGCGCCGGTGTTCTCGCCGAAGGGGCCTTCCTTCTGGCGCACGCCGGGCAGCACGCGGCCCTCGATCAC
>Ga0116143_10001502_pt1 | contig 27821 bp, 26 predicted proteins | sample AD_UKC034_MetaG_FD_89745 | JGI IMG/M metagenome (GOLD analysis project Ga0116143, IMG submission 89745) | Active sludge microbial communities of municipal wastewater-treating anaerobic digesters from USA - AD_UKC034_MetaG | ecosystem: Engineered > Bioreactor > Anaerobic > Digestate | place: USA...
TTCCAGGCGGAAATTAATTCCAGGCCTTCCGGCCTGGTCATTTGATCCTTTTTCATCCTTTTTTCAGGTAAATCTATGCCCCACTCTTGCCTTGATCAATATGTGGTTGGCCGGGTGCTTACTCTGAAACTCAAATACTCCAACTTAATATCTCCGTGCCCTCCGCGAACTTCGTGCGAACCATAAACACATTTATGATGCCGAAGGCATCATAAAAACTACCCAAGAAGGCACACGGGGATCTGGAGAGCACGGAGGCGAGTTTTTTTCCCATATTAAAACTCCTCTGAAACTTCAAATACTCTAACTTAATATCTCCGTGCCCTCCGGGAACTCCGTGCGAACCATAAACACATTTATGATGCCGAAGGCATCATAAACCTACCCAAGAAGGCACACGGGGATCTGGAGAGCACGGAAGCGAGTTTTTTTCCAGTATTAAAACTCCTCTGAAACTTCAATAACTCTAACTCAAAATATGTGTGACCTTTGTGGCCTCCGTTCGAACTATGAATAAATGTGGTGGTAAGACAATAATCCGTGGCTTATAAACCACGATTCAACTTTTTTCTCCTTCCGCTTCCTTCCGGTCCTCTTCCTCATGTTTCTTATCTTCCTCTTCCTGCTTCTTCTTCGTGGCATCCATAAACCAGGAGGCGATGAAACCGGAATAGGTTCCGAACAATCCCACGCCGACCATCATCAGGGCGATGGCGATCACCCTTCCTTCCGTGGTGACGGGGAATTTGTCGCCATATCCCACCGTGGTGATGGTCACGAAAGCCCACCAGAGGGCGTCTTCCGCGTTTTTGATATTGCTGTTGGGATCGGTCTCGACCTGGAGGATGGCAATGGAGGAAAAGATCAACATGATGATGGCCACGATCATCACGGTGGAGAAAGCCCCCTGGGTCCTGGACTGAAAGATGTGTTCCACCAGGTGTTTGGTGGACCGGTAAGCCCTGAGGATGCGCAGCAGGCGTACCAACCGGAGGGCTCGCCCGGCCCGGAAATAATCCAGGGTGGGGATGCTGGAAATGAGGTCGATCCATCCCCATCGCATGAATTTCAGCTTGTTTTCCGCCCTGTAAAAGCGTAGTGAAAAATCATATAAAAAGACCAGGCAGATCACATTGTCGATATATGTCAGCAGCTGGGACACCTCCTCTGGTAATTTGAAAACCGTGTCGATCACGAGCACCAACAGCACATATATAGAAAGTACCAGGATCAGCAGATTCATGACCCCCAGTTTTTCCTCTTTTTTTTCTGCTGCTCCGGACATGGGTGAAAGTTAGTTAGTAAGTTGGTAAGTTAGTAAGTTAGTAAGTTAGTAAGTTGGCAAGTTAGCAAGTTAGCAAGTTAGCAAGTTTATCAGTTTATTAGTCTCGCATCTCGCGTCTGGCATCTCGCATCTCGCGTCATATTCCCTCTACAACCCTCTTCGCCTTCATCACCCATTCATTAAACTGGTCGGCCGTTGGCTGCCCGGCATAGATGGCCAGTTCAAATGCATGGAGCAGGCCATGGATCTCCTTTTTAGATTCAGGGGGGATGACTTGTGCATCTACAATGCCATGCCATTCCTGCAGGGTATAGGGTTGTTCTCCAAGGCCCCATTTGGTGCGGAGGTATCCGGTCAGCAGTGCATTCACTTCCTCCATCCGCTTGGGCCCTTCACTGGAGAGCAGGCTGTCCAGTTTCTGAAGCGCTTGTTGCCTGGCCTGGAGTTTCAGGCGTTCGGATTTGCCCAGGCGTTCCCGTCGCCTACGCCCTCTAAGTAAAATATCCTGGCCTAAAAGGATCAGCCCGGGCAAAAGTAAAAGCAGGAAAAAGCCCGCTGAACCTACAAACTGGTTGCCCCGATGCATCGCCGGATTGGCGATGAGGGGCAGGATCTCGCCTCCTGGCCCGGCAGGCCCGGCTGGTTCGGGAGCGGAGGTCACGGCTTGTCCGGTGACCAGCATATTGAATACCTCCGGGGACAAGGTGAGGTAGGCATTGCTGTCCACATCAAAATAGGTAAAGGAGGGTATAATTTTATAATTGCCCGGCGCAAGGGCCACCAGGGGATAGGAAAATTCACGCTGGCTGATGAATCCGCCCACTTTGTAGTCGGTATCCTCCCGGGTTACCTTGGGCTCATAGACCTGGAATACCGAGGAATCGGTCTGCAAAAAAGGCTTGCCCACCCGGTTCAGGTCACCGTCCCCTTCCAGGTAAATGGTGATCATCGCCGCTTCATTGGTTTTAATAGCAAGCTGATCGATCCGGGAAGCCATTTTGAATCGCCCGACCGCACCGGAAAAATGGGCGGGAACGGGCGCGGGCAGGGCCTCCACGCGGATATCCAGCGGGTTGCTCATCAGGTTGATCCCTTTGGTCGTGGGCAGAAGGAAAAAGGACTGGGCATTATCTTCATCCACCACGATGCTGACCCTCACGTGCATAGGATCTATAGCATAGTCGCCGCTCTGAATCGGATAGACCGCAAAGGCCTGGATCACTTTGGTCATATAAGTCCTACCATTCAGCGTTTCCCGGTTGGTGGGAAAATTAAACCGGGGGACATGACTGAGGTGGAAGCCCTTAAAATCGGGGGTATAACTGATGTTGTAATTGTCCACATCCAGGGTGGTAAACAGTTTGTATTCCACCTGGATTTGCTGACCTACGAAGGCCTTTTCTGGCTTGGCGGTAACCTGGATAAAGAGGTCTCCCTTTCCCGGGGTCCGGTTGATGCCCTGGTTGTTGGAAGGAGCCGCTTTCACCACGCGGATGGTGACGGGATCGGTGCTGAAGGTCTTGCCGGATACCTGGATGCTGGCGGAACCAATGGTCAGCGTTCCCAGCCGCTTGGGGGCCAGAGAATAGATATAAGAAAAACTCGAACTCCGGGTCCCGTTTACAATGGTCATTTGGGAAGACGTGCTTGGTCCGCTGATGACGGTCCAATCGTCCAGCCTCGGAGGGCTGAACTGACTGCCCTGGGCGTTTTCGAGGACAAAGGCCAGTTCCAGGTATTGGTCCTGGGTGATCTCCGCCTGGTCGGTTCGGGCGGTAAAGGTAATCTGGGCGAAAGACCAGCCTGAGGAAAGAACCCATAAAATACAGGCAAGGCCCTTTCTCATAATTTACGGGTTTTCCGCACCGGATTTTTCACAGGGGAGTCATGGAACAGATCGCGTTTGGACCATTCCATGTCGGTTTCAGGGTCTTCCAACAAACCCTGGGGATTGTCCTGCACATAGATTTCAACGGCCGGGATGGTGGTCCCCGGGAGGGAAATGGACGGGATGGTAAACACACCCGCCCTTTCCGGCTGGATCAGAAAGCGATGGGTGGACTGGAACTGCACTTTTCCATCCTGAATGGAGGTGTTGCTCGTCGAGCTTTGACTGAGGAGGTGTCCGTCCTGAAACTCAGGCGTGCGGAACCGGAGATCGTTGCGGTTGATGGTGTACTGTACAAAAAAGGCATTTCCAAGGAGGACGGTATCCCGGCTGACGGATACCCGCACGTCCCCGGCCTGCCCGGTCAACTGGCCGGCGACAAGGCTTAAAAGAAAAAAAATCGGGTATTTCATGGCCCTCACATTTTTGTTCGCAAAATTACTCACCAGTCTTTTTTGGGGGGAGGCGTTTTGTCGTTTTTATTGCGTAGTTTCTTCTGAACCCGCTGATCCTCCCGTTCCGTAAATTGCAATAATTGTTCCGCTTCCTCCCTGCTCATTTCCTTGGGCTGGGAAGGCATTTTTTCTTTTGCCTGTTGTTGCTGGCCCTGCTGGTCCTCTCCCTGGGGATTGGGTTGTTGGTCCTGCTGGTCCTGGTTGTCCTGCCGGTCCTGGTTTTGTTGCTGCTGCTGTTGTTGCTGTTGTTTCAACAATTGTTTTTTAGCAAGCACCAGGTTTTTTTTGGTATCGAGGTCGTCCGGTTTGACCTTTAAGGCCTCCTTATAGGCGTTCACGCTGTTTTGATAATCTTTCTTCAGGTAAAAAGCGTTTCCCAGGTTGTGCCAGGCCCGCGCGCGCAGGGTGGGATCGTTCTGTTTCTTAGCTGCGTCTTCATAGAGGGGGATCGCTTCGTCGGGCCGGTTTTGTTCTATCACGGCATTGCCCAGGTTGTAGGTTGTCTTTTCATCCTTTTTATTTTCGAGGGCCCTGCGGTAGTTTTCCTCCGCACGGTTAAAGTCCTGTTTCAAGTAGGCTTGATCGCCTCTTTTGAGCAATTGATGATTGGATTGGCCCCGGGTGCAAATTCCCGCAAGACTCAGGGCCATAAATAAAAACATTCTCATAAGGCAGGTTTTTTAAACCGGTCGAACCAGCGGATGCCTATCAGAAATTCAAGCATCAGCAGAATCAGTCCCGGTAATAAAAAATAGGGGAAATAACTCTCGAATTCAGAATAACTTCTTTCCGCCAGGCGCTGTTTTTCCATATTCGCCAGTTCGTTTTTGATCGCCGGGATGATCGCATCCCCGTCGCGCATGGAATAATATTTGCCCCTCGACGCTTCGGCCAGCTCCTTCAAAACGGATTCCTGGAGCCTGCTGATGATGGGTTTGCCGGTTTCATCCCTTTTATAGTCTTCCAACTGGTTGGTTTTTACCGGGATCATTCCTCCGGATTCCGTCCCTACCCCAATGGTAAAAAGGGCGACGTTTTTTTCGCGGGCTTTCGCGGCGGCGGCCAGGGCGGCCTGCCTGCTTTCTTCGTGATCCTCTCCGTCGGAAAGGATCAGGATGACGCGCTGGGCTTCCTGGTCTTCTGAAAAATGGTCGAGGCCGGTCTGGATCGCGTCCTGCAAATTGGTGCCCTGGGTGGAAATCAGGTCGGGGTAGGCGCTTCGTATAAACATGGTGGCCGATCCGTAATCCTGGGTAAGAGGAGATTGCAAAAAAGCATTGCCGGCAAAGAGAATGGTCCCGATGCGGTCCCCGGCCAGGCTCATGATCAGGGACTCCGACCACAGTTTGGCCCTTTCGAGGCGGCTGGGTTTGATGTCTTCGGCAAGCATGCTGTTGGAAATGTCCAGGGCAAGGTAGATGTCGGTGGATTTGATTTCCACTTTTTCCTTGCGCACCCCCCACTGGGGATTGCTCAGGGCCAGGATGATCAGGAAGAGGCCTCCCAGCCAGAGCATCGAACGCAAGGCCTCGGTTTTAGGATTAAAGCCCGGCACCAGGGTGGGCCATAACGATTCCCCGGCCAGTTTTTTCAGGCGGTGGGATTGTTGTTTCCTGAGGTAATACCGCAAGCCGGCAAGGACCAGGACCAGGCCGCATAAATAAAGGAAACCGGGATGTTCAAATCTAAACATATCAATCGATCAATTGCCTGATCACAAAATTGCGGACCAGAAATTCCAATAACAACAGGGCCAGGGCCGATCCCAGGAAATAGTGGAAAATCTCCGTATATCTCGTAAACCGTGTGACTTCGATTTCGGTTTTTTCCAACTTGTCGATTTCATCGTATATTTTTTGCAGGGCCTCTTCGTCGGTGGCGCGGTAGTATTTGCCCTGGGTCATTTCACTGACTTCGGTCATGAGTTGTTCGTCGATTTCCACCCGGGCCATGGCAAAGACGTATTGGCCGTCTCCCCTTCGGGTCACCGGGGTGAGGGCCTCGCCCATGCTGCCTACGCCCACGGTATAGATCTTGATCTGGAATTCCCTAGCCAATTGGGCGGCGGTGAGAGGATCGATGTATCCTGAATTGTTGACCCCATCCGTCAGCAATATGATGATCTTGCTCTTTGAAGTGCTGTTTTTCAGCCGGTTTACTGCAGCGGAGAGGCCCATGCCGATGGCCGTCCCGTCCTCGAGGTTGCCCACATTCAGGTTTTTCAGGAAATTTTTAAGGACCGCATGGTCCGTAGTCAGGGGGCAGCGGGTAAAACTTTCGCCGGCAAAGACGGACAGACCGAGCCGGTCGTATTTTCTTTTGTCAATGAAGTTTTCGGCCACCTGTTTGCTTACACTCAACCGGTCCGGCTGAAAATCCTGGGCCAGCATGGAGCTGGACAAGTCGATGACCATAAAAATATCAATCGCGTTGGCCTTTATTTTTTCTTCCTTCCAGATTCGCTGGGGGCGGGCCAGGGCGAGACAGATCAGCGCCAGCGCCAACAACCGCATCCAGGGCAGGAAGTCGGATACGACATTTCTCCAATAGGTCCTGGAGGGTTTGATCACCGCAGGGAATCGGACCGCCCGGGTGGGATTCCTAGACGCCCGGCGGTACAGCCACCAAACCAATGGGACGAGGACAAGCAGGACTAGCAGCCAGGGATATACAAAACGGAAACTGGATAAGGCCTGCATGGTTCAATGGGGTTTTGGGGCAAGGGGTTCGGGTTCAGACGGGGCGGTCTGTCTCACCCATTCCAGGCAATGTTCAAGGGCGAGGGCATTGGCGTTCTCCTCCGGATTTCCGCGGGCAAATTTAACCCAGTCGGCTACGTGCAGCAGGTCATTGGCTTTTTGCACCATCTCCTGGCCAAGACCTTTTGCGCGAAGGTCCCGGATGATCTCTATGCTGGTGGATTCCAAAGCAGGGACCAGGTAGCGGCCTTCCAGGTATTCACGCAGGATATGGGTGAGCTGAACGTGGAATTCCTTCACTTCCCCCTTTTCCCAAATGCGGTTTTGTTTCAGGACCTGGAGTTTTTGCAGGGCGATTTCGTGGGGGAGGAGTTGGATTTCCGGAACGGGGGCGGCTTCAAACGTTTTTTTCGCCCTCCGGTTTTTATAATAGCGCCAGGCCAGGTACCCAAACAGCAGGGTAACCAGGACCAGGATCCAGGCCAGGTAATCGGTCCAGCATGCCTGTTCCCTGATAATGCCTTTGATGGGCAGGAGCCCTGTTGTATCCGGTTCAATGCCGGCCACGATCATGGGGATGGGATAGCTGCGAAAGGTATCCGAACCAAGGACCGCGTAACAGGGAGGAATAAGGTATTGCCCCTCATCGAAGATGGTGAACCGGATGGTTTTTTGTTGAATTACCTGTTGATTTTCCTCAGTCCGGGTCCAAGTGCCTGCATGTACAATCTCCAGGAAAGTGCAGGTATCCAGGGCTTCAGTATGGATGTCCGCCGGAGGCACCCCCGCAGGACTGCTCAGCCTTAATACCAGGTTTTGCTGGTCGCCAAGCAACATCGAAGTGCTGTCCACCCGTGAAATAAAATCAACCTGGGCCCAGCCGCAGGCCAGTATAACGGAAAGGAGTCCGGTCAGCAGGGCCTTTTTCATGCGGCTTTGGCCCTTTTTTTGAAAAATGCCATCAGGGCTTCGATATAGGAATGATCCGTGCGAAGCTGGATGAGGTCCGACGAACTTTTACGGAATATTTCGCTGGTGTCCGCGAGGTGTTTGGCAAAACGTTCTTCGTACTCCTTCCTCAGCGACCGGCTGGAGGTATCGATCCATTGCAGTTGACCGGTTTCCAGGTCATAGGACTGGACGAAGCCGATATCCGGCAATTGTTGTTCCACCCGGTCATAAAGCTGGATGCCGATCAGATCGTGCTTGTTAGCCAGGATGCGGAGGGGCAATTCGTAATCGCGGTCCCAGAAATCGGAAAGGATGAAGGCAATGCTTCTTTTTTTCAAAATGTTGTTGAAAAACTGAAGGGCGCCCGCTACCCGGGTGCCTTTCCCCCTGGGTTCGGCATTGATGAGTTCGCGGAGGATCCGCAGGATATGTTGTTTCCCTTTTTTTGGGGGAATAAAAAGTTCGATTTGGTCGGAAAACAGGATGAGCCCTACTTTATCGTTGTTGCTGATGGCCGAAAAGGCCAGGACGGCGCAGATCTCGGTTGCCCATTCCTTTTTCAGTTGCTGATGGGTGCCAAAATAAGAAGAGGGGCTGATGTCCACCATCAGCATCAGGGTGAGTTCCCTTTCTTCTTCAAAGATCTTGACAAAGGGTTCATGCTGCCGGGCGGTCACATTCCAGTCAATGTTGCGGATATCGTCCCCGTATTGGTAAGGGCGCACTTCGCTGAAAGACATGCCGCGGCCCTTAAAGGTGCTGTGGTATTCCCCGGTGAACAAATGTTTGCTGATACTCCGGGTCTTGATCTCTATCTTCCTGACTTTTTGGAGAAGTTCGGTGGTATCCATAAGGTTCAGAATGAAATAAATCGTGGGGAAATCAGGTCCTTTACATCCTTATAAGGGACGATCACCTGCCTGAACCCATACTGCAGGCTGAATGGGGCGGAATAACAAAGTCCCTCTTTTCTCAGGGTGAACAAGGTGAATGCCCCCGCGGTCAGGCCCTCGTACATTAGGCCGTCGGATTCGCGGAGTTTTCTCAATTCGTGCTCGATCAGCAGTTCTTTTACTTCAAGGAAAGATTTATAATTCTGAAAAAGTTCGGCTTCCCGGACCAGGTTCCCTTTTTTGAGGTCAAAAAGAAAAGGCTGGGATTGTATGGATTCATCCCAGGAAGTTTTGGCATGAACATAACCCGACAAATACTGGTCGGTGAGGAACTGGACCTGGGGCCAGATGCTCAGCCGGTAAGCCATGCGGTTGGCCGGCAGGGTTTGATTTTGTTCCGCCTGCCCGGCTTTTTTATCCTGAACCAGGATCAGGAAGGAGTCGACCAAAGATTTGAACCAATGGTTGATGCCCGGTTTGTCCGTTTCGGGAAAAACAAAATCGACGGTCATCCAATGGTCCGTATAGGATTCCTGGTGCATGCCGACCTGGGCGATGAGATCCAGGGTCCTGGACCATTCCGTTTTTCCCTGTTTGTACAGGATTTCGATTTTACGTTCGCCTGATCTCCAGGTATCGAGCCGGCCGGCATTCTGATTTTGGGGATCAAACAATACCGTTTCCTGGTGGAAGTCCTCTTCGTGTTTTATCGGGCTGGTCCCCTCGAGGGTTTTGTTCAGCGGCCCGTAATAAAACCGGGAATAGATCTGGTCGCTGAAATCCTTCTGCTGGATGAGCAAGGTTTCAGCCGGGGCGGATTTGAGGGCATAGGACCTGGTCCAGTAATTCAGGGTGGTGGACGGAGGGCCCTCGCGGATGACTATCCGGGCATTGAAGGTCCGCGCCGCGTTGTACCAGGTTCCCCGGACCTGGTCTCCCAGGATCTTCAGGGCGAGGTATCCGGTGACATTTCCCAGGAGATCCTGCTCCTCCAGAAGCAAATCGTTGTCTTTGAGGGTGCCGGAAACAATGAACCGGGCTTTGTTGTCGCTGAAAAACATTTGCCCTTTGCAGGCCGTGCCGTCGTATCCCAGTTCCAGCTTTACGGGAATGACATCGTCCCATACCCCCTGGTACGATTTTTCCCAGAGAAGGTTTTTGTCCTTAAAAAAAAGCTCCGCGACCCCGGTCTGGCTGACCTGTCCAGCCATCCAGCAGGGTACAAAGTGGAACAGGAATAACAATTTCATCAGGGTACTTCTACTTTTGAAATGATTTCACCGATGATGTGGTCCGTATTTTTATTTTCTGCTTCTGCTTCGTAAGTGAGCCCGATCCGGTGACGCAGGACATCCTTTGCGATATAACGCACATCGTCCGGGATGACAAATCCTCTTTTTTGAATGAAGGCCACCGCTTTGGATGCGAGGGCTAGGTTGATGCTGGCGCGCGGGGAGGCCCCATACTGGATAAAATGTTTGATCTGGCCGAGTTTGTATTCCTCCGGCTTGCGGGTGGCGAACACGATGTCGAGGATGTATTTTTCGATTTTTTCGTCCATATAGATGGAATTCAGGACTTCCCTGGCGCGCAGGATATCCCCCGGCTGAACCACCGGCCGGACCTCCCTTGATTTTTCATCGCCCAGGTTCATACGGATAATCTGCCTTTCCTCTTCCATGGAGGGATAACCGATGAGGACCTTGAGCATAAAACGGTCCACCTGGGCTTCGGGCAAGGGGTAGGTTCCTTCCTGTTCGATCGGGTTTTGGGTGGCCAGGACCAGGAAGGGCTCCTCCAGGCGGTAGGTTTCTTTCCCAATAGTCACCTGCTTTTCCTGCATGGCTTCAAGCAGCGCGCTCTGTACCTTGGCCGGGGCGCGGTTGATCTCGTCTGCCAGGATAAAGTTGGCAAAAATGGGGCCCTTGCGCACATGGAATTCATTGGAGCCCGGGTTAAAGATCATGGTCCCGATGATATCGGCCGGCAGCAGGTCAGGGGTAAACTGAATGCGTTGGAAACTGGCATGGATGGCATTGGCCAACGATTTGATGGCCAGGGTTTTGGCCAGGCCCGGAAGGCCCTCCAGGAGAATATGCCCCTTGCAGAGCAGACCGATCAGCAGGCGTTCTACCATGATTTCCTGGCCCACGAGAGTATGGGCCAATTGTTCCCTGATCTTATCCACAAAGCCCGATTCCTGCTGGATGCGGGCGGTGATGCCCGGCAAATCGATATAACTGTTCATAAATTGAGTAGTTGAAGCCGGGCAAAAATCGTTAATTTTTATTGGATGTCACGGGCATGCCCTGCTTTTTCAGCGGGTTTAACCAGACGTTAAGGAGCAACGAGAAGCGAGATGCGAGAAACGAGAAGCGAGAAGCGAGAAACGAGAAACGAGAAGCGAGAAACGAGATGCGAGAAACGAGAAGCGAGAAGCGAGAAACGAGAAACGAGCTTCGAGCTCGAGCAGACTAACTTGCCAACTTGCTAACTGACTACTGACTACTGATTACTGATTTCATCCGCACACCCCATCCCCACGGGGAGTCGACCGCACATAAGAAGCGAGAAACGAGATGCGAGCAACGAGAAGCGAGAAACGAGATGCGAGCAACGAGAAGCGAGAAACGAGCTGCGAGCACACTAACTTGCCAACTTGCCAACTTGCCAACTTGCCAACTTGCCAACTTGCCAACTTGCTAACTGACTACTGACTACTGATTACTGACTACTTTAACCTTCCCAAATCCCATCTTCTGCAGTAACCCCGGGAGTTTTTTCCGCTGATCCCCTTGCAGAAAAATAAGATCTGCATCCACACCGCCGCCGATGCCGCATTGACCTTTCAGTTTTTTAGCCAGGGCTTCCATTTCTTCCTTGTTCATATCCAGGCCTTCCAGCAGGGTGACTTCTTTGCCTGCCCGGTGCCTGCGGTCGATGCGAATGCGCAGGTTTTGTTTTGCAAAGGGAGTGGAGGCGGGGACTTCGGTGGGAAGATCTTCCGGGGCCGGATTTTCCTGCTTGGTGGAGAAGACCAGGCGGAGGTCGGCAAGGTCATTCAGCGGTTTCTTTTTCATTTTCTTTTCCAGTTTCGGTTCATCATGTTCAGGATGCTCAGGCCAAGCGGGTCGGTGCCGGCCGCGGCATTGGAGAGCACCACCACGGCCGTATACGTTTCGGGCAACAATCCGATAAAAACGTGGTGCCCGCCCGTGCGGCCGGTATGGGCGTAAACATAACGGTTTTTCGGTATGGGCAGGACCTGCCAGCCTCTGGCTACCCAGCCTTTTTCTTTTCCTACGGTCATCGGATATCGCAACAACAGGGAAGCAAACAGGGTTTCCCGGTCCAGGGTCAGCCTGCACAAGCGGACCAGGTCGTCCAGGCTGGCCCGGATGCCCAAGGCCCCGCGGAAGGCATCCGGCGTCCAGGCCGGCCTGGCGTCCAGGTCGCGGCCATACCCGGGGAGCGTGGTCTCCCGGGTGCAGGAGGCATGGATGCCGTAGGGCGGGAGGGTTTCCTGCAGCAGGGTTTCAAAATCCAGTTCCGTAACCGACGTCAGGATCCTCTGTAAAAGAAGATAGTTGATATGGCTGTATTCGTATCGGTCGTCCGGTTTTTGGGTCAATAAATAATTTGAAAAAAAATGATCGGCATCCTCCTCGTCAAATCCGGCATAGGGATTTTCCGTACCCGATTCCACCTCCCCCCAGGCCGGAATGGTCCGGGGCAAGCCGGAGGTATGGGTGAGCAGATGGTAGAGCCTGCAGGAATCAAAAGAGTGGTTGTCGGGTTCCAGGAATTCATTGATGGACCGGTTGATGTCCAGGTGATAGGGCTCTCCAAATTTTTCAAACAACAGGGCGGTAAAGATTTTGGAAACGCCTCCGATTTCAAAGACGTCGTCCCGGGTGACCAGAGCGGGATCTTCCAGCGCCCTTTGGCCAAAGGGAAGGACAAAAGTGGTGTCTTTTTCGATCATGGCTACGATGAAGCCGGGCAGGTTTTTGTTCCGGATGTTCGTTTCATAACGGATGAGTTTTTCGACTTCCCTGCGGATGGGGTCCGGCTGGGCCGAAAGGCCGCAAAGGGGAAGAAAAAGGATTGCCGGCAGCCAGGCGGGGCGGTTCATTTAAATGGCTTTGGTTCCCTGCAGGGCCTGGCCGATGTTGAGGTCAAGCATCCGGTGGGCAATGGGGGCGCTGTATTGATTGAGGTCCTCGATGCCCTGGATGATCCGGTCTTTGTCCCCGGTGGGAATCATTTCATCAATGTATTTGCTTTTTTCCCGCAGGGCATCGGTTTCCTCCCGGCTGAGGTGGGCTTCGTTTTGAAGGATAAACCGTTCCGTGGCCAGGATTATGGATTTTCCTTCATTGATGGCTTCCTGCAGGGCTTTTGCCTGCATGTCCTGGCGGGCATATTTTACCGATTCCAGAAGCATCCGGGCCATTTCTTCCTCCGACAATCCGTATTGGGACCGGACTTCAATTTCGCTGTGCACACCGGAGCGGAGCTCTTTGGCCCTGACCGTCAGAATCCCGTCGGCGTTGATCAGGAATTGAATTTCTATTTTCGGAAGGCCCGCGGGCATGGGCGGAATATTTCTAAGGATGAACTCGCCCAATTTCCGGTTGTGAGATACCAGTTCCCTTTCGCCCTGGTAAATCGAGATTTTTAGATTGACCTGACCGTCCACCGAGGTGGTGTATTGCCTGCCGGCCTTCGAAGGGATTTTTGAATTTCTGGGAATGATCACATCCATCAATCCGCCCATGGTCTCTATCCCCAGGGACAGGGGCGTGACATCGATCAGGAGGAAACGCTGGTCTTTCCCGGAAAGGATATTGGCCTGCACGGCGGCTCCAAGGGCAACCACCTCGTCCGGGTTGAGTTTATCGTAAAGTTTATCTCCGAACAAATCCTTTACTGCCTTGGTGACCGCAGGCACGCGGGTGGAGCCGCCTACCATGATCACCTTGCTTAAGTCTCCGGGGTTCAGACCCGCGTCCCGGAGGGCCTGATGGCAGGATTGGATGGTCCTTTGAATAATCGGGTCGATGAGTTTTTCCATTTCCGGCCGGGTAAGGGTAAATTCATATTCATTCCATACTGCGGAAAAGGATTCATGCAGGGACAGGTGTTTTTTGCTTTGTTCTGCTAGGAGGCGGAGGGATTGACCCCGGCTCTTATCGGCGAGCAGGGCTTCTTTGTCCATCCCATGCCGGTCGATCCAGTATTCCATGATGGCGCGGTCAAAATCGTCCCCGCCGAGGAAGGTGTCCCCATGGGTGGATAAAACCTCGAAGACCCCATCCTGGATATGAAGAATGGACAGGTCAAAGGTCCCTCCGCCCAGGTCATAAACCGCGATGATTTCATTGGAGCCTTCCTGCAGGCCCAGTCCATAGGCCATACTTGCGGCCGTAGGTTCATTGATGATCCGCAGCACATCCAAACCGGCCAGCCGGCCCGCGTCTCTTGTGGCCTGGCGCTGGGCGTCGTTGAAATAGGCGGGAACGGTGATCACGGCCTGGGTTACATTTTTTTTGAGGTGGTTTTCGGCCAGGGATTTAAGCTGCTTCAGGATTTCGGCGCTGAGTTCTATGGGGGTGAAATAGTTTTCACCGATCCGGATCCTCACAAGGGCATCGGGGTCATCCCGTTTCAGATCATAACTAAAATAAGGCTGGATATGCAACACATCATTCAGGCTTTTGCCCATGAGCCGTTTTACGGAATAAACCGTTTGGCCGGGATTGGAGACCAGGCGTTGTTTAGCGGCCTCCCCAACCAGGACTTGTCCCTCCTCTATGCTGATGATGGAGGGCACCAGGGCTTCCTCCCGGTCATTGGTTTTGACGGTGACGGGTTGGCCGTCCAGGATATAAGCTACCAGGCTGTTGGTGGTGCCCAGGTCAATGCCCACGATGAGATTTTCATCGTGCACGGCACGGCCTTCTTTCATATTGATCTGGACTTTCGCCATTAGAAATTTTTTGCAAAGATCGGGGGAATTAAGCATTTCGTCCGCCTTTGCCGGGGGCCGGAGTTAAAACCTACCCCCACATTACAGGGAGTGGTTAGTTTGAAGCACTGGCTTCGGCCAAATCCTGGGTTTGTACGCATTCATTTGTATCTTTCAATCATAAGGGGCGACCCGCCTTGCTCCAAACCGGCGGGTAAAATTTATGTACAGCACTAATTTCAAGTGAATGATGGTTGAAGCACAGTTGACTGACCGGCTGCTGATGATCCGGCCGGCGAATTTTGGATTCAATGCCGATACGGCGGCTACGAATGCCTTTCAATCGCCGGAGCAGCCCTCCGGAAAGGTTCCTGTGGCCCAGTTGGCCCGGGCTGAATTTGACCGCCTGGTTGAACTGTTGCGTCAGGAGGGGGTGGAGGTATTGGTATTTGAAGACACGGACTTCCCGGTAAAACCCGATGCCGTTTTCCCCAACAACTGGATCACCACGCATGCCGACGGCAGCCTGATCACTTACCCGATGCATGCGCCAAACCGGCGTGCGGAAAGGCGGGAGGACATCCTGGAACAACTGGAGTCCAGGTTTGAAGTGAGCCAGCGTTATGCTTTTGAATCCTTTGAAGACCAGGGCTTGGTCCTGGAAGGGACGGGAAGCATGATCCTGGACCGGGTGAATCACATCGTATATGCCTGCCTCAGCCCGAGGACCGATATCGGATTGCTAGATAAATTCTGCCTGTTGAAACAATATAAAAAAGTTGTTTTCCATGCCCTGGACCCGGAAGACAAACCGGTTTACCATACCAACGTGATCATGGCGCTCGGTACGGATACCGCCGTGGTCTGCCTGGACTGCATCCCGGACGAAAGCGAAAAAAAAGAATTGTCGGAATCGCTCACCCGCACCGGCAAAACCATCCTGGAAATTGGTTGGGACCAGGTTTGTTGTTTTGCCGGCAATATGCTGCAGGTCCGCAACCAGGATGGGAAGGCCCTTTGGGTCATGTCCGAAACGGCAAAACAATCCCTGACTTCAGCACAGCGTGACCTGCTTGGCCTTCAATCAAAACTCCTGGCATCCCCAATACCGACTATAGAAATATGTGGAGGGGGGAGCGTAAGGTGCATGCTGGCGGAGGTGTTTTTGAGAGAAAAGAACAACCGTTGAATTGTCGAATTGTCCAATTGTGGAATTGGCTGAGGGGGTACAATTTTCAGGGTGTACAAATAGTATAAACTGCAGGGGTTTCAGAACCTGGTCGTTTCGATCCTTTTCATGGCGATCATGGTGGCAACGGAAACCACCGAACCTACCAGCAGGGCTCCCAGGACGGGGACATGGGAAAGGGCAAGTCCGACCGTGCCGCAGACCAGGGCGATGCCGGAGTAATGATTGAGGGAATGTTTGATGCTGGCCTTGAAATTCCAGCCCCTTTCTTCATGCAGGGCATCCATAATCACGGCGCCGAAGAAAAAACTCTGAACCAGGAATTTGAAAACAGGCTGAAACCATCCAATGTGGAAGGCCGACAACAATCCGCTGGAAATGCCGGTGATCACACTCTCCAATATATAACACATAAAAACAAAGGCGAAGCCCCTCGCCTGGGACCGGATAAAGGTCTTAAAGGTGGGACGGTAAGGGACCTGGTAGAGGATTTCCATGGTTTTGCCGCCGAAATGATAGACCAGGGACATGCTGCAGAACAGGAACAGGTATTTGTATATGTCGTCGTCAAAGAAGGAGAAATCGGAATTGAAGAAGCCGGCATTAAAACCCATTTTCAACTGGCCCGGGTCTCCCGAGGCCAGGGAGCCCAGTCCGCTGAAAAGGCTGACGATCACCCCGAACATACGGATGCCGAAATAAAACATGGCAATGATGGAGGCGGTGTGCACCCACCGCATGGACTTCCAGTTATCCCAAAGACGGTGGCTAAGAATAAAATCTTTACTGATGGCGAGCGCCCCGATGGCAATTATAAACTGATGTAACATAGCAACAGGTTAATCTACTAACCTGCAAAGTAATTTAAGAAATTCCCCGGAGAATAACAATATCGATCAAGCCATTAAAATCCCGGACAAAGGCCGGATGCTTTCAGAGGAGGTTAGGGTCGAGATGGCCGACGATCTCCAGGTCAAAAGCTTTGAGTCCAATCCGGCGCTTAGGCTGGCTGGTGATCAGCCGGATTTTCCGGATACCCAGGTCCTTGAGGATCTGGGCTCCGACCCCGATATCCCTTTGTTGTTCGTTTTCTTCAACGGCCAGCGACTTCGGCTGCCCATGGTTCCGGATGGATTCCGAGAGGGGTCGTTTTTTTTCGCCATGAAAAAGGTTGAGGAACACGCCCTTGCCTTCTTTATGGATGAATTCCATGGTTTTTTCAATTTGATGGGCATATCCTTCAAACAGGACACTGTAAATATCCCCGGATTCCGACGAAGAGTGTACCCTCACCGGGACGGCTTCCTCTCCGTCAAAAAAACCTTTTACGATCGCCAGGTGTTCGTCCCCATTGGACTGCCGGTAGATGAGGACTCTGAAATCGCCCAGGGGAGTATGAATTTCTTTTTCAAAACTTCTTTCGATCAGGCGTTCGTGCCGGAGCCGGTAGGAGACCAGATCCTGAATGGTGATGATTTTCAATTGATGCAGCCTGGCTATTTCCAGCAATTCCGGAAGCCTGGCCATGGACCCGTCCTGATTGAGAATCTCAACCAGCACCCCTGCCGGGTATAACCCCGCCATCCGGGCGAGATCGACCGCGGCTTCGGTATGTCCGTTTCTCCGCAAGACCCCGCCTGACTTGGCCCGCAAGGGGAAAATATGGCCTGGACGGGCAAAATCGCTGGCCTTGGACCCCGGGTCGGTCAGGGCTTTGATGCAGGTAGCACGGTCATGGGCGGATATGCCTGTGGTACAGCCGTGCCCGATCAGGTCGATCGAAACGGTGAATGCCGTCTCATGAAAAGCGGTATTGGCGGAAACCATGAGTGGTAAATCCAGTTCGTCGGCTCTCCGTTCGTCGATGGGGGCACAGATCAGGCCCTTGCCGTGGGTGGCCATAAAATTGATGATGGAGGGGGTGATGCATTCTGCGGCGCAGACAAAGTCGCCTTCGTTTTCACGGTCTTCATTGTCCACGACGATCAGTACTTTTCCTTCGCGGATCTCGTGGATCGCTTCTTCGATGGTATTCAGTTTCAGATTGTTTGGGCTCATTTCCTGCAAAGGTAAGGATACCGGATTTGTTTCCCATAAAAGGCTCCCGCCAAGGCATCGGGGGCGCAAAAGTGGACAGGCAGGAAAAATCTGAGCGCCTGCTCAGTGAGGGGATTTTGCTGTTCTTACCGTGTTTATAAAAAGACCCTCCAGTGTGGAGGTACTCTTTTCCCAGGAAAAATGTTTTTGAAGGTAGGCCCTGGCGCTGCTGATCTGGCCCTCGGGTAACACCCCCGCCGATAACAGGGACCTGATCTGTGAGGCAAATTCTTTTGCGCTCACGGCCACCCGGATCAAGCTGGGCGAAGGCAGGTCCAAGGCCTTCTGAACGTCCGGGGTGCAAAGGACGGCGCATCCGGAAGCCAGGGCTTCGAGGATTTTGTTTTGCTGGCCGGTGCCCGCAAAAACAGGCGCGACAAAGAGGCGGGCCCGCTGATAGATGTTTCGGGTATCGGGGGGATCCGCGATCAGGGAGACCCTGGGACTTTGACGGATCCATTGCCGCAACCGGCGGCCGGGACGGGCACCCGCGATCGTGATCCGGAGCGATTTCAGATCATCGATCAGGGGGAGGAGGTCGAATAATAAAAACCGTACGGCCAGGCGGTTGGAAAAATAACCGAGGTTTCCAAGAAAGAGGAGGTCGATATCTTTTTGGCGCATTTCGGTTTGATCAAAATAACCGGGGTCCAATCCATTGGGAACGACCGTGAGCGGCTGGCCCATGCCGAGGCCCATGGCTTCCCGGTCGGGGTGCGAGATGACGGTATGGTTGTGGAAGGCAGGATAGATCTCTCCTTCGTATTTTTTCAAACGCCTGCTTTCTTCCATCCATACCCGGCGCATCAGGGCTCCGGCATGGAGCGCCCTTTTGAGCATGCTGAGGTGGAAACAATCCATATAATCCAGGGTTTTGAAGCCCGGGTGGCTTTTCCCATATTCCGCGGTCCGGATGAGCTGGCAATAAAGATGGTCCGGCTTTTCCAGCCGGAGGATTTTTTGGATGGCTCCATAGATCCCTTCATTAAAAAAATAAGCGACCTGGGCCGGCAGTCCCTTTGCCAGCCCTTTGAAAAGGTTGAAGAGGATCTGCATCCGGCTCAGCCGGAATACATAAATTTTCTGGCAGTAGTCCTCCAGGGTTTTTCTGGCCCGGGAACCCACCGTTTCATCGGACAGGCTGATCAGGATGATTTGATGGCGGGAAGACAACTCCTTGATCTGGTGGAACAATCTGAGTTTGTCCCCCTTGTCGATCGGAAATGGAAATCTTGAACTGATGATCGCAATCTTCACCGTGCAGGGAATGCAGAGGCCCTATTTGTAACCCATCTCGATGAGGGACTGGTATTTGTGCATCAGGCCGGAGGCGATTTTATAGGTATCGTACCTTTCCGAAACAAATTGCACGGCCTGCTTCCCGATCCGGATCATTTCTTCCGGGTGATTGTACAGATATTCAAAACTGGCGATAAATTCCTCAGGGGTATCCGCAATGAGCACCTCTTCGTGATGCCGGGCAGGAATGCCCTCCAGTCCGAGGGAAGTGGTTACGATCACCTTGCCCAGGGCCATCCCTTCCAGGATTTTAACCCGCATGCCGCTCCCGGAAAGCAAGGGGACCACCATGACCGGGTGTTTGCTGATGAAGGAATTGGAATCTTCGACTTCGCCATGAACGATCACCCCGGGCAATTTCAGGTTTTTAAAATGTTCCGGGCAATTGCGGCCGGCTACATGGAGTACAAAGTCGGAATGGTTTAAATGAAGCTTGTTCCAGATTTTATTGAGAAACCAGGTCAGCGCTTCGGAATTGGGCATCCAGTCGAGGGCTCCAATAAAGGTGACCGAAAACAAACCCGCTTTGGAAAAGGAAGCCTGGTATTGATTCAATTCGATCCCGATGGGTGAGGTGATGGCCCCGTTGAGATATCCCAGTTTTCTGAACTTGCCCATGTCGCGGTCCGTGAAGGCGATGAGGAGGTCGTATTTCTCGAATTGTTCGACCTCGTATTTTTTAAGCTGTTTGGTCAAATGCCGCAGGTACCACTTCCGGAGGTTGTTGGGATGGTGTTCGATAATCCTTTCCCAGATTTCATGTTCGATATTGTGCGCCCGGAGCGCAATGATGGCGTTGGAATGCTGCTGGATCGTATCGATATAGGGAGCCAGGTAGAGTGTTTCCAGCTGGATCACATCGTAGGTGTTGGATTTCAGCAAGTCCACCAGTTTGTCATTGAATTCCTGCGAAATGAACCGCGAAACGTGGTAAGAACTTCCTTTGATGAGGTTGACGAAGGCATCCCAGTTGTTGAGCGAGATGTTGACGTCTACTGTATGGATTTCCTTAAAATAGACATAATCCTCGGGGAGATGGCGGGTGTCGAAACGGTGTTTGTCCGTATTCATGGAAAGCAGGGTCAGCTCACAACCCATCTGGTATAAAGCCTTGGAGAGATGGGTGACTGCGATGGATTCTCCGTCTTTAAGAGGGTAGGGGAATTTTTTACAGAGCTGTAGTATGCGCATAAATCAGTTTCGCGACCCCGCAAATATGGTTAAAATAATCGAATTGGTTGTTTCTTTCATTTGCCCTCGTTTGGGATTCCGGCAACTCCCAAAACAGGGACAGCGGCAATCCAAAGCCAACTTATGTTAGTTAAAACGTAAAGCCCCGCCTTATTTATTAGCTGAAGGCCTAAAAAATATGGATTTGGGCCAATTATTTTTCGCGGCGGATAAAAAAGCGGAAATTTGCCGCAATGGACCATCCCATCATCAAAGCCAGTCAGATTCATAAATCCTATGACGGAAGGGTGGTTCTGAAAGCCCTGGACCTGGAGGTGGGAAAGGGGGAATTGGTGGCCATCATGGGCAAATCCGGATCGGGGAAAAGCACCCTCTTGCATATCCTGGGGACCCTGGACCGTCCGGATAGCGGCGAGGTGTCGATCCGGGGCGAATATCCTTTCCGCTTGTCCAAAAACCAATTGTCCGATTTCCGCAACCGAAATATTGGTTTTGTGTTTCAGTTTCATCATTTGTTGCCCGAGTTTGACCTGCTCGAAAATGTTAAGATGCCGGGTCATATTGCAAAAACGGATAAAAAGGAACTTCACCGGAAAGCGCTTGAACTGATTGACTATTTTGGACTGACGGGGGTGATGCGGCAGAAACCGGCTGAACTTTCGGGAGGGGAACAACAGAGAGCGGCCATTTGCCGGGCCCTGATCAATCAGCCGGGCCTCATCCTGGCCGATGAACCTACAGGCAACCTGGACCAGGAGGCTTCGGAAGAACTGCACGCCCTGTTTGGAAAATTAAGAAAGGCCTTCAACCAGACCTTTGTGATCGTAACCCATCAGGCCGACCTGGCCCTCCAATGCGACAAAACCTATATCCTGCAGGACGGCAGCCTGCACTTAAAAACCTGAGGGTTTAATATTTGATAAAACGGGCATTGTAGACCGCCTGCCCGTCCATGATTTTTATCCAATAAGCGCCGGGAGCCAGGCGGGATACAGAGACCGCATGATAAGGCGCTTCAGCAAGGGCTTGCTCCAGGACCAGTTGCCCCCTGATATTATATACTTTCAGGTCCGTTTTTCCTGTAAAGGCATGATCCACGTTAAATTCCCGTTCGACCAGGGTGGGGTAAATTTTAATTCCTACGGGCTGCACAGCAGAATGCACCGGGGTCGATAATTCATCAAATCGAGTCCCGGAATTTAATACTTCCCGGGTCGTGGCGTTTTGCACAAAGGCCAAAACATAGATCTCTTCGGCTTTCCAGCCCGCCGTGTCTCTGAAATTGAAGGTAAACGTTTGTTCTCCGGCGGAGTAAATGGTCAGTTTTTGGCCCGTCGATGGAGTGAGGAACTTTCGCATGACGTTGTAATGCTCCAGTTCTCCGTTGGAGGCCGTGAATTGCAGGTTTTTTTCGGCGGCAAGCACCATCAGCCTGAGGTCACCGTTGATCGCCACGCCCGATTTGACCGTGACCGTGGCCGAGCGGTTTTGTCCCTGGCCGCTTTCGCTGACCCTGACCGAAACCGGACTGGTCTTTTGCAACTCGGCCTGAAGTACGGTTTCGGTGAGAAGAGGGGATCCTCCCATTTTATTGCCCCCGTTCAAGACTACGGTTGGAGTACCGAAGACCTGGTAAAAATCGGCCCGGTCCTGGTTGTCTTTTTTGTTGAACTGATAAAGGGGACAGCCGCTGTATGGATAAGGCGGATGATAGGAGACATGATGCACGCGCCCGGTATGGTTTGACAGCGCATTGAACAGGGATGGATTGCGGCCCGCGCAGATCGGGCACCAGGTATTGGTAAAATGTTCCACCAGTGCGTATTTCGGTACGGACTGGGTGAAACCGGTCCAGTAAAAAAGGAAAAAAAATATCGTGATAACCCCTCTGATCATGAATTTGAATATGGATGGTAAAGATAAGAACGTATGGATTCCACGCTTGGTTTACCGGTGCTATAATTTAAGAATACAGGAAGTGAAACCAAGCCGAAGCTAAGCTTCTTGCAAACAAATCGTTTGGGAGGAGCTTGGCTCCGGCCACACCCCGCAAGTTTGGGAGGAGCTTGGCTCCGGCCCCTTGAAAAACTGTAAATCATCATTATTCGTACCGGGCCGAAGCTAAGCTTCGTCCGAACAGATTGTACCAGGCCGAAGCTAAGCTTCGTCCGAACGGGTGCCAAAGCTAAGCTTCGTCCGAACGGGTGCCGAAGCTAAGCTTCGTCCAAACACAGTGGTTTGCTTGCACCAACTTTTTATCCGGTCGCGGATGAACGGCAATCAAATCTAATTAATTTTGACCCTTTAAATATTCTGCATGCAATTCCCCGATTTGGCCTCCGGAGATTTCTGGATCAGTCTGCTCACCCTCACCTTCCTTGAAATTGTCCTCGGCATAGACAATATCATTTTCATCACCATCGTAGCATCCAGGCTCCATAAAAAGGACCAGAAAAAGGCCAGGAGCATCGGCTTGGTGATCGCCATGTTATTCAGAGTGGTCCTGCTTTTCGGGATCACCGCTTTCATGTCCATGCAGCAAAGCTTGTTTTCATTTGATTCCAGCCTTGCTTCCGGGGCCATCTCGATCCAGAGCCTGATCCTGGTGGCGGGGGGATTGTTTCTGCTTTACAAGGCCGCTTCTGAAATTTTTGAAAAACTGGAGGGCATTGAACACCCCGGCACCCATATGCCCGGGAAAAAAGTAAGCCTTGGCAATGCCATCATCCAGATTTCCCTCATCAACCTGGTTTTCTCTTTTGACTCCATCCTCACTGCCGTAGGTTTGACCAAGGATGTCACCATCATGATCCTGGCCGTGGTGATTTCGATCCTGATTATGATGGCCTTCGCTGGCCCGGTGGGCAATTTTGTCAATAAGCACCCAAGCATCCAGATGCTCGGTTTGTCTTTCCTGATCCTTATCGGTTTTATGCTGATCGCGGAAGGCGCTCATGAGGCCCACCTGGTGGTGGTCGGTGCGGAAATAGGGTCTATCCCCCGCGGTTACCTGTATTTTGCAATCGCCTTTTCCCTTTTCGTGGAATTTCTCAACATCCGGATGAGGAAACGCAGGGAACCGGTTCAATTGCACAGTGCAAGCCGTGAAGCCTTAAAGAAAGGGCTGATGGACCATACCAGCGATAAACCCCATGCCGACCATGAAGCAGGACAAAACGGCTAATCCCGAACCGGGATCCCCGATTTCCACTCCCCGGCCGGGTATATTATTATTACCGGTATACTGCCCGGATTCATTTTGCAGGGGGATTAAAAGACTCAAAGTCATATGAGGAAAATTGGTCCGAGACAGGTATTTTATTTTATCCTGCTGTCCGCAGCCTGTAAAAACCCCCTGGACCAGTTGGCCTTTTATGAAGGAAAAACCATGGGAACCACCTACCATGTGAGGATCTACCTGGAAGATAAGCCCGAAGGGCTGGAGGCGCAACTCAAAAAAGCGACCGATTCCCTCTTGTATAAGATAAATATGGGTATTTCCACGTATGAGAATAACTCCCTGGTTTCCCGCTTCAATCATAGCGGTCAGGAGGATATGGGGTTTACGGATACGGATTCATTGGGCGGCTCCCTCACTCATTTTATCCAATGCCTGACCATGTCCCGGAAAATCTTTGATCTCAGCCGGGGGGCTTTTGATCCGACCATTATGCCCCTGGTCAATTATTGGGGATTTGGATATACCGGCAGGCACGAAGTCAGCCAGCCGGATACCCAAAAAATCAATGAATTGTTGCTTCACTCCGGCCTGGACAAAATCCATTTCACCAGGGATTCGCTGGCCGGGACTTATCTTTTCCATAAAGAGGATACTCTTTTGGAACTGGATTTCGGAGGGATCGGTCAGGGTTACGGAGCCGACCAGATCGCTTTACTGCTGGATAACCTGGGATATACCCGCTACCTGGTGGAGCTGGGCGGGGAACTGGTAGCCCGCGGTACGAAACCCGACGGCAGCCTTTGGACCGTTGGGCTGAATACCCCGGAAGAAACCGCCGGCACGCGAGATGTTTTTTCCCAGGTGAGGCTTACCGGTAAAGCGCTGACCACTTCCGGCAATTACCGGAATTTTTACAAGTCCGGAAATCAGACCTTCTCGCATACCATCAATACCAAAACGGGTTTTCCGGAGCGTTCCGTTCTGCTCAGCGTGACCCTCATTGGCAATGATTGCACTTCCATCGATGGAATGGCAACCGCCTGCATGGCTTTGGGAATGGGGCCCTGCCGGGAAGTCCTGGGCGGGCAGGACATGGAAGCTTATTTTATTTACCGGGACGGAGACCACCTGCGGGTAGATATGACTCCCGGGTTTAAACAATACCTGATACCATGAACCCCTTTGATTTTATCCGCAAAGACCTGGTCTTCCTGGATATCGAGGCCACCGGGCCAAATTTTCTCAAAGACCGGATCATCCAGCTGGCGATGATCAAATACCAACCGGGACGGGAAAATCCCCTGGAATGGAATGAACTGATCAATCCGGGGATCCCGGTTTCCCGGGAAGCGTATGAGGTCCATGGGATCGATGCCCAGGCGCTTGCACGCAAACCCTTGTTTGGCCAGTTGGCTGAAAATATCCATGCCTTCATCGGGGACGCCGATCTGGTGGCTTACAATACCTATAAACTGGATATCCCCATACTCCTCGAAGAATTCGCCCGGGCGGGGATGGAATGGGACCTCAAAAACAGAAAGATCATCGACGCCCAGCGGATCTTTCACAAAATGGAGCCCCGCACCCTGAAAGCCGCGCTTAAATTTTATTGCAATAAGGACTTGTCCAACGCGCACGATGCAATGGAAGACACCCGGGCCATTGTGGAGATTTTTAACGGTCAGATCGCCCGTTATGAAAACGTCAATATGACCGACGAGGAGGGAAAGGAATATCCGGCTCCTGTGCGCAGGGATATCCGGGCTCTGCATGATTTTACCAATGATCAGAATATGGTGGACATCACTCACCGGCTAAAATACAATGCGGAGGGGGTGATGGTCTTTAATTTTGGCAAATACATTGGCCAGCCCGTCATCGAGGTCTTTCGGAAAGACCGCAATTTTTATCACTGGATACAGAACAAGGAATTCTCCATACAGGTTAAAAATATATTAAAGAACATATTCCGGGAACATATTGATCCCCGCGCTTAAGCCCCCATTCCCTGCTTATTTACCTTAACTTTGTAATATAAACTATATTATGAAGATAAATTATGATTTTAAACTATCCCAATGGGTCCTGGTTTTTATCCTCGCGGCGGTGATAGGGTCTTGCGATAAGACAGAGTCCGGTCCGGAAGGCAAAATGGAATTGGTGTTTACTCCCCGTTTCGGAGCGGAGACATTCAATACCCTGCAGCCCTACGCTTATGGGGATATTCAATCCATCAAACTCAGCAAATTTGATTTTTACATCACCGGGATAAGCCTGATTTCTGCCTCCGGAAACACCCTACTGGAAGATGCGGGACTGATCGACATCACCGGTTCGAGTGCCAGTTCGGCTACCCTTAGCCTCGATGGGATTAAGACGGGGAATTACACTGGCATCAAATTCAGCATCGGGGTTATCCCCGAATTGAACGCCAAGGATCCAAAGGATTTTAAAAGCGCCAATCCGCTTTCCTCCACCAGTCATTACTGGGAAGCTTGGGATTCTTATATATTTTCAAAGATCGAAGGAGTGCTCGATACCGGGGGTGCAAAGACCTATGACCTGGGTTTTGCCATTCATACCGGCACGGATGAATGCCTGGCGACCCTGACGGTGACTAAAAATTTCACCATTTCAGAAGAGCAGACGACCGGGCTCGGCCTGGACCTTGACGTCCGGCGGGTTTTCCAGGAAAACGGACAATTTTTTAACCTGCCAAACAGCCCGCTCAATCACAACCCGGCCAATATCGGGGTGCTTAAACTTTTTGCCTCCAATCTTGCCCAGGCCATACAAATCAAGAACTGAACATGTTGCCCTGGAAACGACTGCTGGCCGGTTTTTCCATCCTCATTCTGGTTTTTGGCCTTGGATGTGATTTTGATCCGAGTGAACCGGAAGTAGGCGACCTGAGTCAGATCCCGTATTCCCCGGAGAGGTTCAAAGTGCAGGTCCCTGCCGCCTTCCCTGAACTCGAAGTGCCGGCGAATAATCCTATGACGAAAGCGGGTGTGGCCCTGGGTAGAAAATTATTCTTCGACCCCATTCTCTCGCGGGACTCCACTCAATCCTGTTCGAGTTGCCATCATCCGGATAAGAATTTTACCGATGGCCTTCCAACGAGCAAGGGTGTGGACCTGATCAATGGCCGGCGCAGCGCCATGGCCCTTATCGACATCGCCTTTCAAACCAAAGGCTTGTTTTGGGATGGCCGGGCCCGCCTATTGGAAGACCAGGCTTTGTTGCCGGTGGAGGATCCGGTGGAAATGCATTTTACCTGGCCTGGGGTCATTGAAAGGCTGAAGCGGCACCCGGAATATCCTGCGGATTTCCGGAAAGCTTTCGGCATCACCCACAAGGATTCCATTACCAAATTCCTGGCTGCCAAAGCCATGGCTCAGTTTGAACGAACTCTGGTCAGCAGCGGGGCCACCCGTTACGACCTGGCCCTGACGCCCGGGTCCGGAGTCTTTTTTTCCGAAAGTGAATTGCGCGGCTATGAAATGTATTTTGATTTATCCGGGGGCCGCCTGCCCGATGCGGAATGTTTTCATTGTCACAATGCCCCATTGTTTTCCTCCCTCGATTATTTCAACAACGGCATCCAACGGGTGGTCCATGGCAATCAATTTGAAGACAATGGCCTGGGTGCCATCACCGGAAATGCCGCACAAAACGGCATGTTTAAGGCGCCTTCCCTCAGAAACATTGCCCAATCGGCGCCTTATATGCACGACGGAAGGATAAAAACCCTGGAAGCAGTGATCGAACATTATAATTCTGGAGGGCATCCCGCGGACAATAAGAACCCTTTTGTCCGGAAATTGGGCCTGACGGTGCAGCAAAAAGCGGATTTATTAGCCTTCTTACATACGCTGACCGATACCAGTTTTGCCCAAAAGCCGGATTACCAGTCCCCTTTTTAATTTTTTTTGTTAAAATTTTACCCCGATCGGTCAAAGTTAATGTGAGGATTTAAATAGAAATATCTCACATTAAAATATAATATTATACGTAAATATATGTATATCATAATATTAATTAAATATATTGTTTATATTAAATAAATTTATATATAACAATATGCAAAAAATGTCTTTGAAACGGGCGATGGAGGTGGCGATAATTGTATCATGATTTTGATTCATTTCAGAATCAGGATTAAATACAAAGTTATTTAGTCATCCTTTTTAACTAAAGGATATGTTCATGGGATTATAATTTGTCAATATGGAGTTATACAAAAGTGTATAACTCCATATTTTTAAAAGATTCCATCCAAAATTGAAAAGTTCTAGGTTCATTTAATATATGCCAATGCGTGTTTGGTAATTTTCTGTACCAAATCGCTGGATATGTTCATGGGATTATAATTGTCGGATAGTCAGCCCTTGCAAACGTGTAGGAGCTGACTATTTTTTTTTGGGGTAGGAGGTTAGAGGTAAGAGGTAGGAGGTTAGAGGTTAGTGACTACTATTCCCTGATTTTCTTACGGGAAACGAGCTTCGAGTTGCGAGCAGTGAGTTTGATTGCTGATTGGAAACGAGAAGCGAGAAACGAGCTTCGAGCCGTGACCTCACCAACTTGCCAACTTACTAACTAGTGTACTAATTATAAAGTTGATTAACTAATTGTTAGTGCGTTTCCTGTATACGTCCACGCAAAGGGTTTTGCCCTGGTCTGATTGTAGGTTGTAATATATTCAAGGAGTTGTGATACCAA
>Ga0116143_10001503_pt1 | contig 27820 bp, 21 predicted proteins | sample AD_UKC034_MetaG_FD_89745 | JGI IMG/M metagenome (GOLD analysis project Ga0116143, IMG submission 89745) | Active sludge microbial communities of municipal wastewater-treating anaerobic digesters from USA - AD_UKC034_MetaG | ecosystem: Engineered > Bioreactor > Anaerobic > Digestate | place: USA...
CTTGCCCTCGATCAGCACGTTGGAGAGGCCCTCCGAGAGCGAGCCGTTGAGGACCACGTCCGCCGATTCGTAGGCCGACCGCATGGCCGCCGGCTCGATGGCCGGGACCCACCGGGCAAAGGCGCGCAGCCGCTCCGCTTCCCTGCGGAAGCGCTCCGCGTAGGCCTGATCAAGCGCGGGACCGGCGAAGACGGCACGGACCTGCGGCCGCAGGCCGTGGACCCTCTCGAGCGCGAGCAGGCATTCCAGGTTCCCCTTCACCGGCCGGATCCCCGCGGGCATGAAAAAAAAGAGATCACCGGCACTCAGCCCGCAGCGGGACCTCAGGTCCGATCGCTCCTCGCCCAGCCAGACGAAAGACTTGGGGACATAACAGACCCGGTCCATCCGGTCCGGGACGATCTCCCTCAGCCTCTCCCTGCCCTCCCCGCTCTGCACGACGATCGCGTCCGCCCTGTGCAGGACGCGGCCGACGACCGCCCTTCGTTCCTCCACGCGCGATTCGATGTTCATGTCGGTGCCCGAAGGGGAAACGACCAGGGGGAGGCGGTCCCCGCAGGCGGCCAGGGCGCGGTCCAGAAGGAGCCCCCCTGCACGGTAGGCGTTGTGGACGTGGAGGATGGCGGGCCGAAACCGCTCGATGGCGTGCCGCAGCTCCACGGGCCCGCAGCCCTCGGTCGCGCAGACCCGGATGTCGAGCCCCATGCCGACGAGCGAGCGCCGCCAGCGCTCGGCCGTCATGGCGTTGCCCGTGACGGCGGGCAGGGCCGTCGGCGTGAGGATCAGGAGCCTGAACGGGTTCACAAGGCAACCTCCCTGTAGGAAACCAGCATCACCCCGCGCTTTTCGAGGGCAAGCCGGAACCGGCCGTCCAGCAGGGCATCCAGCTCCCGCTGCCTGTCCGCCGAGGAGAACGCCGAAAACGGGTCCCTCTCCGGCACGCGGCCCGGGTGGACCATCAGCTCCGTCGTGCCCTCGGGGAGCGTCTCGAGAAGCGCCAGGAGCCGCGGCGCGTCGAGACGGCCCTTGAGCGCGAGTCCACGGAAATGGTCGCTCGACACGATCCCCGCCCCGCGGAGGAACGTCCGGGCCTCGCGGCCCAGCGCGGCGAACCGGCGGGCCTCTTCCAGCAGATCGGCCGGCACGTCGTCCCCGGGCGGGAAGGTCTCCTCGGGGATCCGCATCCTCCGGATCCCGCGGCTCATCGCGGTCTTTGTCACGGCGCGCAGGGCCGCGGGAAAGACATGGACGTGCTGGTGGCCGTCGAGGTGGGTGACGGCGATCCCGGCGTCGAGGAGCCGGGCGATCTGCCGGGCGGTCTCCGCCTCGATGGCCTTTTCGAGGGCTTCATCCCCCGTCCGCATCAGCAGGCGGTGGGCCGCGGCCTTGCCGAGAAAGGCCCCGCCGGGGCCCGTGAGGGGAGTCAGACCGTCCGACAGCGGCCGCCCCTCGGTGAGATTCAGGTGGACCCCGAAGGAGACCCGTTCGAAGCCGCCCGACCGGATCCCCGCCAGGGCGTGCCCCAGGGCCGGCCCGTTGGGCAGGAGGCTCGCGCTCGTGACGACCCCCGCCCGCATCGCCTCGAAGATCCCCTCGTTGCGCGCCTCGTCGGCGCCCAGGTCGTCGGCGTTGATGATGAGCCGCCTCATGGGGCCTTCACCCCCGAGGCGCGGATGAAGAGGTTGCGAAAGACGTATTCCCCGCCGAAGACCTCGTGGAACTGCGCAGCGCCGCGGCGGCGCAGGGACTCGAGGTGCTCGAAGAGCCCCTCGTCCATGGCGTCGTATTCGCGGGCCGTGAAGGGCCGCTCCGTCTCGCCGGCGATCTCGACCCCCGCGAAGCGCTCCCGGAGCCGCGCCATAACCCCGGGGACGTTCGCGATCGAGATGGCCGCCAGCCAGAGCCGGCCGCGTTCGGGGTCGAGCCGGCCGGGGGCGCCGTCGATGACGGCATAGAGGTGCCGGGTCCCGTCGGCCCCCCCGTAGCGGGGCCCGAAGGGCCTGCGGCCGGGGGTCTGGGGTGGCGTGGCGATGATCGCGTCGAAGCGCTCGCCCTCCGCGAGGGCCTCGTACCAGGAGCCGGCGCGCGTCTCGATGCGGTCCGAAAACCCGTTGAGCCGTGCGTTTTCGACCGTCGCGTCGAGCGCCCGGGGATCGATGTCGACGGCCACGACCTGCCCTGCGCCCTGTTTGGCCGCCGCGAGGGAAAGAAGCCCGCTGCCGCACCCCAGGTCGAGAACCCTCTCCCCGGGCCGGACATCGAGCAGGCGGGCCAGCTCCACCGTCGAGGGCGGCGGCACGTGCACGCCCGCCGGGAGCCGGAGCCTGACCGGCCCGGACGGCAGGCCGCACGTCGTCTCCGCCTTTTCCGCCGCCGAGGGCCTGCGCCTGAGGGCCGCGGACAGGATCCGGTCGAGCAGGGCCGGGAAATCCATGCCCGCCCAGCGGGCCGAGAGGGCCAGCGCCTCCTCGGGCTCCATGCTCGGCGTGACGTTGGCCTCCGTGAAGAAGAAGCTCCCCCCCGGCGAGCGGCGCACGTCGAAGCGGCCGTAGTCCCTGAGCCCCAGCGCCCGGAAGGCGGCAAGGGAAAGGTCGGCCAGCACCCGGGATTCGTCCGGCGCAAGCCCGGCCTTCACCGCGTCGCGCCGGCCCGGCTCGACGTCCCGAAGCTTGAAGGCCTCCGTCAGGATGCCCGTTTCCCCGCCTTCCGTCACCCACTCCAGGGGGGGCAGCACCTCCCCGTCCACGACGGAGACGGCCAGCTCCCGGCCCGGGACGAACATCTCCACGAGGATGGGTTGGCCGTGGCGGGCCAGCAGCTCCCCCAGGCGGCCGCGGGCCTCCGCCTCGCTGCGGGCGACCACGAGGCCGCGGCTCATGTGCTCCGCGGTGGGCTTGAGGATGTACGGCGGCCGCAGCCAGGGCGGGATCGGGTCGCCCGCCGAGGCGCAAACCACACCCGGGGGAACGGGGATGCCGGCCGCCCCGAGACGGGCCTTCGCCGCGGCCTTGTCGTCGGCCAGCGCGCAGGCCCTCGCATCGGAGCCGGCGAGGACGATCCCGCGGGACTCCAGAAGGGAGCGCACGAGGGAACGCAGGCGGCCCTGCCCGCGGTAGGTGTCCGTGTGATCGATGACAAGGTCGCAGTGCGCGGCCAGGTCGGCGATGCGCAGCTCGATCTGCTCCGAGTCGACAACGAGCGCATCGTGGCCGAGGGACGCCAGTCCCCGGGAGATGGCCGCTGCGCAGCCGCAGGGGGATGACGCCGTGTGGATGACGCCCACTCTCATGCAGACTCCTGAGAAACGGCCCTCACGTGTTCCCTCCCTCGACCGGGAGGCTTTTCATCCGTTTGCCCCCACCAGCCGGGAGGCTTTTTAACCTTTTCCCCTCCCCAGCCGGGAGGCTTTTTAACCTTTTCCCCTCCCCAGCCGGGAGGCTTTTGAACCGTTTCCCCCCACCAGCCGGGAGGCTTTTTAACCTTTTCCCCTCCCCAGCCGGGAGGCTTTTGAACCGTTTCCCCACACCAGCCGGGAGGCTTTTGAACCGTTTCCCCTCCCCGGCCGGGAGGCTTTTTAACCGTTTCCCCTCCCCGGCCGGGAGGCTTTTTAACCGTTTCCCCTCCCTTGACGGGAGGGGATAAAGGGGAGGGTGAGTGATTGCAATACCCCCTCACCCCTGCCCTCTCCCGCGGCGGGGAGAGGGGAATATGCAGGTGCCTCTCCCGCGGCGGGGAGGACGTTTCTTCCATCGATAACTCCGTCTTCGGACGGGGTCGTCTTCTCGCAATATATCCTGAATCCAGCGATAAACCACGTCATCGCGAGCGAAGCGTGGCGATCTCGCCGTTTCCATGAGATTGCCGCGCACCCTGCGGGTGCTCGCAATGACCCGTTCTAACCGCGTATCGGCTTCTTATCGCTGGATTCGGGTATATGGCTGTTGAAAGTTTTTCAAAAGTAGACGAAGCGAGTGCGGAAGTCAATGAAACAAACGGGGCACCGGGACTCCTGCAAAGATGGACGTTGCGAGCTTGGCACGATTCTTTCATAGATTCAGGGAGTCCGGTTCACATTACCCGGTTCATATTTCCATTGGAATGACGGCCCGTCAGGGGATCATTCCGGCAAAGGCGGGACAGGGCATGCAGGTCCTCCAGGGAAACGGCGAGATCATCCAGGCGCTCCGGAAGATCCCGAAGCTCCAGGCCTTCGAAAAGAAGGACCTCCGCAAGATCCTCGGCTGCAGCCAGATTCTGAAATACGCCCCCGGCGAGACGATCTCCCGGGAGGAGGAGCCGGACCAGCGTATCTATTTCATCGTTTCGGGAAAGGTCCGGGTCACCCGCAACGGCGTCGAGATCAAGGTCCTCGCGAGGACGGGCGACGTCTTCGGCGAGATGCGGCTCCTTTCCGTCTCCACACGGACCTCGTCGGTGACGGCCGTCGACGAGACGGTCTGCCTCGTCACGGACGTGGCGGCGATGGAAAACCTCCGGAAAGAGGACCGGGTGGCCTTCGCGGCGATCTACTACATGGTCATGGCCGAAGTCCTCGCCCGGCGCCTCAAGGAGACGAGCGACGAGCTGACGCGGGTCCGGGGCGAGCTGCAGCGGCTCAAGTCCTCGACGGGCCTCGCCGACACGGTCGGGTCGGCCTGAAGCCCGGGCGGCGGGATGCCGCCCCCCTTTTCCGCTGCGGCCTCTCCTTCAAGCACTGCCTCGTGCCGTCACCCTCCCCGCATCGGAGGGCGGCACCCTTCCCGGCGGCACCGCCGGTCCGTCGGCGATTCCCGTTTGTGTTCACCGCCGTTCTCTGGTAAGAAGAATCGCCCGCGGGACGGATCGCAGCCCCGTCTGCGCGATGCCCTGAACCCATGAAACGACACTACCTTCTCAGCGCCCTGGCCCTCGTCGCCTTTTTCTCCGTTGGGGCGTACCTGTTCATCCACAACGACCTGCACGTGTTTTTCTACGACCGCGAGCGCGCCGTGGCCATGATCACGTCGTACGACCCTTACGACGTGTTCGTCTTCATCGTGCTGCAGATCCTGCAGGTGGTCTTCGCGCCGTTCCCCGGCGAAGTGAGCGGGTTCATCGGGGGGTACCTGTACGGCCCCGTCCTGGGAACCGTCTACTCGACGATCGGGCTCACGATCGGCTCCTGGATCGCCTTCCTGCTGGCCCACATCTTCGGCCTGCCGCTGGTGGAAAGGGTCGTCAAGCCGGAGACCCTGCGCAGGTACGACTACGTCCTGGAGCACAAGGGCGTCTTCATCGCCTTTTTTCTCTTCCTGATCCCGGGCTTTCCAAAGGACTACCTCTGCTACATCCTCGGCCTGTCCCACATGCGGGCCCCGACCTTTCTCGTCATCTCCACCGTGGGCCGGCTATTCGGCACCGTCATGCTCTCCGTCTTCGGAAGCTTCGCCCGCAACAACCAGTTCTGGCCCCTGGCCGGCCTGCTCGCCGTCACGGGGTGCTGCCTGTTTGTCGCCTACCGCTACCGCGAGAAATGGCTGGAGAAGATCAGGGAGCGGGCGTCGAAATACGACGGCGGGCCGCCGACGTCGGGAGCGTGAGAAATGGGCGCGCAGCGTGCAGGACCCGGCACGGACGGCGCGAGGGGCGGCAAGTGAAAGGATCTGACGGCAAAGAGGGACCGGGGATAGGTTCGCCGGTCCCTCTTTTCCTTGTTGCCTCTACTTCCCTCGACCCTCAACCCGGCATCACCTGTACTGCGTGAAGCTGAAGGGGTCGGCCACACGGCGCAGGCTCTCATCGATCTCGCCGTAGCTCGCGAGGTAGAATTCCATCGACTTGCCCGGCGGGATGGCCTTCTGGAGCTCCTCGATGACCTGCGTCGAAGGGTCGGCCAGGACGAGCTTGATCGTCTTCGCGCTGTTCTCCAGCACGATGATCTTGCGCTCCATGGCGTAGCGCTCGCCGATGACCTTCTGGAGCTGGGGGTTGGGCTGGTAGTCCTTCATGGTCAGGATGGGCATGTTGAAGTGCTTCGACAAGGCCGTCAGGTAGCCGCGGCTGTTGATGTAGCCCAGCTCGATGAGCAGCAGCCCCAGGGGCCTCGTGTGGCCCCACTTCTCCTTGATCTTCTTCTGCTTCGAGAGGGCCTCCTCGAGCTGATCGGGGGTGATCAGCTTCTGGTCCACGAGGATCTCGCCGATCGTCTTGCGCTTGTTGGAGTAGTAGAGGGCCCGGTTGATCTTCTCCTGCGAAACCCCCATCTCGAACAGGATCTCGCCCAGATACTTCCCCGGCTGCTCGGCCTTGATCTGCAGGGCGCGATCCAGCTGCTCCCGGCTGATGATGCCCTTGTCGACGAGGATCTGCCCCAGGGTCTTCTCGCCGCCGGGCCTGGTTTTGCTGTCCATCTCATCCTCACGAGGCTGTGTCGTTCGTTCCGTCCCGGGACTGCACGCACGGACCGGGCCGAACTGTTATTCAGCAAATTCCATGCCACGCAGGGGATTGCCGCGGCTTGACTTGCAGCCTTTGGTGTGAGAGCATCGCGGCCGGGGATATCGGTCACAGGGATAAAAGGAATCCAGCTGTTTGTCGTCGAACAAGTTCAACCTCAAAGTCCTGCTTCTGCTCTCCTCGGGTCACCTCGTGACGGACCTCTACCAGGGGGCGCTGCCCGTCATCCTGCCCTTCCTCAAGGCCAAGCTGATGCTCTCCTACACGGCCACGGGAACGATCCTCCTGGTGGGCACGCTGACGTCCTCGATCATCCAGCCGCTGTTCGGCTACCTCTCGGACCGCAGGGAAAAGCCCCTGCTGCTGCCGCTGGGCTGTCTCTGCGCGGGGGCGGGGTTCTCGATGCTCGCCCTGCCGTCGAGCTTCGCCCTCGTGCTGCCGCTCGTCGTCCTGAGCGGCCTGGGGATCGCCTCGTACCACCCCGAGGGGTTCCGGACGGCCCACTTCTTCACGGGCGAAAAGAGGGTCACCGGGATGTCCATCTTTTCCGTCGGGGGCAACCTGGGCTTCGCCATCGGCCCCCTGCTGGCGCTCTTCGTCGTCCGGACCTGGGGCTTCGAGAGCCTTCCCGTGCTGGCGGCGCCCGCGGTGCTCTTTGCCGTGACGATCCTCATGTCCTGGCACATGATCGTCATTCCCCGCCCCGGGGCCCACGCCGCCGCGGCCGCAAAGCAGGACGCGCCGGGCGCGGCGCAGTGGCTGTCCCTGGGCGTGCTCATCGGCGTCGTCGTGATGCGGTCGTGGATCCAGGCCGGCCTGCTGACCTACATCCCGTTCTACTACATCGACGTCCTGAAGGGCGACATCCTGCAGGCCGGGACCCTGGTCACGACGTTTCTCACCGGCGGGGCGATCGGGACGCTGGCGGGGGCGCCGCTGGCCGACCGCTGGGGACACAAGCGCTACCTCGTGCTCTCGATGCTGCTGTCCTCGCTGCTCATGCCCCTGTTCTTCGTCACGGAAGGTCTCCTGCTCTTCGTCGTGCTCGGGCTCCTGGGCATGATCCTCATCTCCACGTTCTCGGTGACCATCGTCATGGCCCAGCACCTCATCCCGCAGGGCCTGGGGGTCGCGTCGGGCCTCATGGCGGGGTTTGCCATCGGCACGGGGGGGATCTGCGTGACGCTGCTGGGAGTCATCGCCGATCACTTCGGGGTCCCTGCGGCCCTGCAGGCCATCATGGCCCTGCCCGTCATGGGCCTGCTGCTCGCCTTGAGCCTGCGGTATCGGCAAGAGGGTGAGAAGGTGAGAGGGTAAGTAAGAGGGTTTGAGAAAACAAAAAAAGACCGGGAGCATGACTCCCGATCTTTCTCTTTCTCACCTTCTCAACCTCTTACCTTCTTACCCTCTTGCCTTCTTACCTTACCACCTTCCCTGACAAATGCCTCGGCTCACTGCACCGGTATCACCACGAAGATCATGACATCCCAGACCGCATGGGAGATGAGTCCCGGCCAGACCGACCGGTACTTGAGGTACATGGCCCCCCAGAACAGCCCGCAGATCAGCGAGGCCATGAAGAGCATGAAGTTGAACCCGAAGACGTGGATGGCGGCATAGATCAGCGAGGCCGCGAGATACCCCCCGACCCGCCCGAAACGCCCGTAGAGCCTCTCCTGCACGAACCCGCGCCAGAAGATCTCCTCGGCGGGCCCCACCCAGAGAAGCAGCAGGAGCCCGATGACCAGCGGGGAGGCCTGTGCCCGGGTGCTGTAAATGCCCGCGATCTCGGGCCTGGCGAACTGGAAGATCTGCGTCGAGACGGCGTTGCCGGCCCAGAAGACGCCGTAGAGAACCAGGGCCGACGCAAGCCCGATGAGAACGTGGGAGGGCCTGAACGCGTAGATCTCGCGGAGCCGCTCTCTCTGGAGCCAGAGCCCCGCCGCGGACAGAACGGCCGTCGCCGCGGCCATGGCGAGCCAGAAATTCAGCCGCGGGGCCGTCCAGGGCGAGAACATCACGAACCAGAAAAATGCCGCCAGGGCGCAGAGCCAAACGACCGCGGTCATTTCAGGAAGGTTCCCGCGAGGATGGCCAGCCCGAAGAGCGCGCAGAAGGCCAGGTGCAGCTGGGCGGACATGACATCCCCCATGGCGATGGACTCGGGCTTTCCCGGCACGCTCGCCAGGACGGCCTTCACGTTGCGCACCGCCAGGGGAAGGGTGAGCATCACGGCGAGGGCCAGCGGGGTGACGAGGCCCGCCAGGACCATGACGGCCACGGCCAGGTAGGCCCCGGCCACGAGACCCACGTAGATGCCCTTGGCGGCGGGCAGGCCCAGCACCATGGCCATGGTCTTGATGTTCGCGCGGGCATCGTGGGCGATGTCCCGCAGGTTGTTGGCGTGCAGGATGGCCGCCACGAGGCAGCCCACGGGGAGCGAGGCGTAGAGCACGGTCAGGCTGAAGCCGCCCGTCAGGGCGAAATAGGACCCGATGACCATCAGGGGGCCCATGAGGATGAAGACGAGGATGTCCCCCAGGGCGACGTATTTATAGGCCACGGGGCCGCCCGTGTAGAACCAGCCCCCGAGCAGCCCGATGACGCCCAGGATGAAGATGGGCCACCCCCGCACCGCGACCAGCAGCAGCCCCAGGGAGAAGCCCACGGCAAACAGGAGGACGCCCGCCGCCAGGAGCTGTTTCGGGGCGAGCAGCCCCTCGACGAGGACCCGGCTGGAGCCGAAGGTCTCGTCCCGGTCGACGCCGCGCCGGTAGTCGAAGTAGTCGCTCACCATGTTCGTCCCGATGTGGAACAGCAGGGAGCAGGCGACGATCAGGGGAAAGAGGGGCCAGTCGGCCGGCCCCTCGGCGGAGGCGGCCAGCACGGCGCCGATGACCACGGGCAGGACGGACGCCGTCAGGGAAAAGGGCCGGGCCGCCTGGAACCAGACGCCCAGCAGGGTTCGCTTCTGATCGATGGTGGAGGTGTTCCTGTTGCCCATCCTGCACTCCTCGAGAGTGGAATCGCTGTTTCGAAGGGCTTTTTTCACAACGGGCCGGCCAAGTCAAGCCGAAAATCCGGCGCCCTGGACCCTAAGATAAGCATGACGCGGGTCCATGAGAAGGGGACGGGAATGGAAAACCGGGCAGGGTAACCGAAAGGGCGGCCGAAACGGCCGCCCCTGACGTGAACCGGATTGCCGGAGCGCGTTTTCAGTCGATCTTCTTGAACGCCGCCTTTTTGGCCTTGCAGACGGGGCACTCGTCCGGCGCCTCGCCCTCCACGGTCATCCCGCAGACCTGGCACACCCAGTAGTCCGCCTCCGGTGTCTTGCCGAGGTTCTCGAGCATCTTCCGGTAGAGCCCCGCATGGATCTTCTCGACGGCGTTGGCGAACTCGAAGCTCCGCAGGGCCCCCGGCACGCCCTCGGCCTTCGCGTCGGCGATCATCGCCGGGTACATCTCCTGGAACTCGTGGGACTCGCCGTTGATGGCCTCCTCGAGGTTCTCCCGAGTCGACCGGATCCCGCCCAGCTCGCGCAGATGGGCATGGGCATGCACCGTCTCCGCCTCCGCGGCGGCCCTGAACAGTTTTGCAGCCTGCTTGAACCCTTCCGCCTCGGCCTTCTTCGCAAAGGCGAGGTACTTGCGGTTGGCCTGCGACTCGCCCGCGAAGGCGTCCTCGAGGTTTTTCTTCGTCTTCGACATCCTTTCCTCCTTGGCAGTAAATTGTTTCGGCGTCTTCCGCGAACATCACAATGGGATGTGCAGCACGGCCCCCGGACGAATTGTTCACACCTGTGCAATATATCAAGCTTTTCCCCTTTCCACAAATTTTTCCATCCCCGCCTCGAGGCCCTCGAAAGCGGCAATCTGCCGGAAAAACGCCCCTGCGGGACGCCTCCGGCCATTAGGTAACGTCAAGATTTATGTGTCATGATTAGGAAAGGGGTCATGGTTTTTTCTTTCAGGTTCTCATGGGTAAAGACGGCATAGAGGATTCTCTCCATGCTGGTTCGATCCGAGAAGACGCCCATGGGGCGGGTTCGTCTGCGGACCTCGCGGAACCTGCGTTCGATGAGATTGGTGGTCCGGATCATGTTCCAGAGCGACGGCTCCGGCACCCGGAAGAAGCTCAACAGCTCCTCCTCGTGGTTCAGCAGGCTCTTGACGGCTTTGGGATAGAGCGGGCCCCAGATGCGGCAGAACGCCTTCAGGGCGGCTTGGGCCTTGCGCAGGGTTGCGGCATGACTGATGGCGTGCAGGTCCTTTTTCATGGCCGGCTGATCGCTTTTGCGGGCATAGTTGAGGACGTTGCGGGTCTTGTGAACCCAGCAACGCTGCAGGGGCACCTGCGGATAGACGAAGGGCAGCGCGGCCAGCAACCCCCGGCCTCCGTCGGTGACGATCATCTGGAGCCCCTCGCCCGTCAGTCCCCGTCGATACAGATCCGTGAGGAAGGCCTCCCAGGCACTCTGGGACTCGGCGTGGGCAATCCGGAAGTCGAGGATCTCCTTGTGGCCCTCGGCCGTGATGCCCAACACCACCAGGACGACGCGCTTGGCCGCCCCGGCGCCGGTTCTGCGCTTGAGCACCACCCCGTCGAAGATCAGGAACCGATAGGGTCGACGCAGCGGTCGTTTGTGGAAGGCGCTCACGGCCCCATCGAGGATCTTGGCGACCCGGCTGACCACCGTGGCACTGACGGGCTCGCCCAGAACCGGCATCAGGGCATGGGCGATCTTGCGGGTGGAGATCCCCAGGACAAAACACGCCAGGATCATCCGCTCCACGCAGCCCGCGCGGCGGGCGTAGGCCCGGACCACCCCGAGCATCGACCTCTGGCGGCTTCGGGGTACCCGCAGCTCAATATCCCCCAGCTCCGTGAGCAGGTGGCGGCAGTAGTGGCCGTTGCGGCGGTCGGCCAACGAGCGGCCCACCTCGTCGAGATAGCGGTCCAGCCGGTCGTTCATCCGGTCTTCCAAGATCTCGACCAGCGCCTGACGGGCCGCAGAACGGTAATCCGAATCCCACTCCGGCGAAAGGTTCATTTCCTTGATTATCCGGCGCGCTTCTGGCAAACTCTCGATCAACAACGACTGTGTCTTCATGGGGTACCTCCTTTTGGGATCTAGCAATCTCGAGGTACCCCTTTCCTGTCTCTGACACAAGATATGATACGCTACCCTCCGCACAAAACGGGTTGACAATTTCCCGGGTGCCGATACAATGATTCTCACCGTTTCCACCATCCATGAGGACCCATGAAGGCACGGCTCGTCACCCTGATCGCTGCGCTTCTTCTGCCCCTGATCCTCATCCTGTCGTCGTTGACGACCGCCCAGAACCAGACGAGCAGCTGTGTGACCTGCCACACCGACGAGGCGATGCTCAAGAAGACCTGCAAGCCCTTCGTCAAGCCCGAGGGCGAGGCGGAGGGGTGAGCGGGGGCGCCTCCGCCGGTCAAGGCGGAGACCTTCCACCTGACGTTCCTCGTCGACCGCAAGCTCGTCGAGACGGACAGGCACTTCGAGAAGGGCTGCCTGTACTGCCACAAGGGGAACGACAAGGCCGACGACAAAGACGCCGCCCACGAGGGCATGGTGAAGCGACCCTCCGACGAGCTGGCCCTCTGCGGCGAGTGCCACCAGGAGATCGCCGCGAACTACAGGAAGTCCCTCCACTACACGACGATCGGACAGCGCAACCGGGTCATCAAGCGCATGTCGGCCGAAGAGGCGAAGATCTTCGACGAGAAGGTCTTCGAGAAGTCCTGCCGCTCCTGCCACGCCTCGTGCGGGGACTGCCACGTGAAGTCCCCGGCCATCGCCGGGGTGAGTCTGGGCCTCATCGACAAGCACAAGTTTGTGCGCAAAAACGAGGGCAAGACCTGCGCCTACTGCCACGGAGGCCGGGTCTACCCCGAGTACACGGGCGAGTTCGGGGGCAACGCCGATGTGCACTACCAGAAGGGCATGATGTGCATGGACTGCCACACCATGGACGAGCTCCACGGCGACGGCAGGGCCTACCGGCTCAAGGAGGAGGTCCGCGACCGGCCCCGCTGCACCGACTGCCACGAACCGGGCCGCGAGGTGAAGCTCACGGCGCGGGTGGGTCACCTCAAGCACGCTCAAAGCGCCAGCTGCTACGCCTGCCACTCGGCGGGCGAGTACCGGCAGTGCTTCAACTGCCACGGCGGGCACTCCGAGGCCAAGCCGGGTTTCTACCTGGGGACGAGCCCGCGCAACCGCAGGGAGATCACGACCCTGCGCATCATCCCCACGGTGCGCGACACCTTCAAGCCCGCAGGCATCCGGCAGGCGAACTTCGACGCCCTGCCCAACTACTGGGACGCCCCGATCCACAACATCCGCAAGCGCACGGAACGGACGCGCAACTGCGACACCTGCCACGAAGACCGCAAGGGGTTCCTCACCGTGGAAACCCTGCTCAAGGACAGCTCGCGGGTCAACCTCGAGCTCATCAAAAAACCGAAGCCGATCCCCACAACCCAGTGAAAAGGAGGTTCCCATGACGAAAGCGAAAACGATAGGTTTGGCGGCTCTGCTGGCCGTGCTCCTGCTGCTGCCGGCAGCCGCATCCGCGGCAGAGCCCTTCGTCACGACGGAGTGGCTCCAGGGCAATCTCGACAAGGTCACCGTGCTCGACGTCCGCAAGGTCGAGGAGTACAACGAGGGCCACATCCCCGGTTCCATCAACGTCTTCTACGGCGTCTGGGGCATCAAGAAGGGCGTGCTGCTCAACGAGCTGCCGTCCGACGACGATTTGAAGGACATCCTCTCGGCGGCCGGCATCGAGCCCACGACGCACGTGGTCGTCGTCTCCAAGGGTGAGACCATGCCCTTGCGCACCGACGCGACGCGGGTCGCCTGGACCCTGCGCTACGCGGGCGTGGAGAGGGCGGCCGTCCTGAGCGGGGGCATCGAAAAATGGATCGCCGACAAGAAGCCCCTCTCGAAGGACGCCGTGAAGCCCAAGGCCAAGCCCTACCGGGGCAAGTTCAACAAGCAGTTCCTCGCGAGCAAGGCCCACGTCATGGGCGCCCTGGGCGAGGCCGTTCTGGCCGACGTCAGGCCGCCTGAATTCTTCAAGGGCGAGAAGAAGCTCGATTTCGTGCCCGCCACGGGCCGCATCAAGGGCGCCGTGAACCTGCCGCCCGCCCTGCTGTTCAACGCGGATAACACCTACAAGAGCAAGGCGGAGATCGAGGCCATCGCCAGGCCCGTCGTGGGGGCCGATCTCGACAAGGAGATCATCGTCTACTGCGACACGGGCAAGGTCTGCACGACCTGGTGGCTGGCCCTCCACGACCTGCTGGGCTACAAGAACGTGAGTGTCTACGACGGCTCCTCCATGGAGTGGCTGGCGGATCCCGCGGCCCCCAAGGAGCCCTGAGTCTCATCATCGCACGCGGAGCGGATCCCGGCGCCCCGCGGGGCGCCGGGATCCTGCAACCGCACGTGCCGGATTTGAACCGATCATTTTTCTTTCTGCTGCGCTGGACTGCGGGGTTTCCCATGGGCCGGTTCAAGACAGCCAGTGTCGTGCTTCTCGCAGCCCTGTGCGTGCCGATCGCGCTCGATGCCGCGCGCGCACCGGATTGGAAGCACGAGGACATCTGGCTCAAGAACGAGTTCGGGCAGCGCATCACCCCGACACGCAACAGCACCGACCCCTACTCGCCCCGCAAAACCTGCGGGACCTGCCACGGCTACACAACCATCACGTCGGGCACCCACTTCCAGCAGGGCTTCGACGAGATGCGCGACGGCTACGACCCGAAGCGACCCTGGGTCCTGTCGCCGGGCAACTTCGGCAGGGGGGGTGAGCCGGGCACCTTCACGGAGCGCGTCGCCGCCAAGAAAAACGCGAATGCCCGCGACATGGGCCTCTCCACCTACGACTGGATCGCAGCAGGCGGCAGGGGCCAGGCCGTCGCCCTGACGGCGGGGAACGTGCACCCCGGCGGGGGCCCCATGGAGTACGGCCGGCAGGCCGACGGCAGGCGGGACCTCTCCAAAAACCTCATCCGGGGGGAGAGGGAGAAAGCACAGCCGCTGGACGGCGATTACACTTCCCGGCACACCCCCGACGGAAAGAGCCGGTTCCGGGAAAGCGGCGTCGTCGAGGGCGACTGCCTGATGTGCCACCTCAAGGGATACCGCCTCGACCGCCGCAATGATCAGCTCGCGCTGCGAAACTACCGCTGGGCCGCCACGGCCGGTGCGGGGCTGGGCGAGATCAAAGGGTCCGTGTTCACCCCGGCCCGTGACGCCGGTCCATCGGAAGAAGGGACTCCGGCGAAGGGGCAGTGGAACCTCGCCCGCCGTCCGGTTGTCCAGTACGCCTGGAGCAACGGCAAGCTCTTCACCCCCGGGGGGAAGTTCAGGGGCAGTGCGCTCATCAGCAGGTCCGTCGAGACGAACAACTGCACCCAGTGCCACCGGCAGATGGACGGCCAGAAGTCGGGCACCCTTTACCTTCCGGCAGGGGACCTGCACCTCAAGGCGGGCCTGCGCTGCACCGACTGCCACACCCTGGCGGGCCGGACACAGGCCGAGCGCCTGCGGCACCGGATCGGCAAGGGGTGGTCACCGACCGCCAAGGCCCGCAACGACCTCGACGGCGCGGGGATGAAGACCTGCGCGGGCTGCCACCTCGAGGACCGCTACAGGCCCACCCGGCCGGGGATGCCGAAGGAGGCCAAGAACCCCGACAACATCCACCGCGCGCTCTTCCACAAGGCGACGTTCCATTTCTACCTGCTGCACTGCACGTCCTGCCACGCCTCGGAGCGCAAGACGCGCAGCGTCTACCTCGCGGATCACAGCACGGGACAGCCGGCGTGGTACTCGACCGACAGGTCGGGCCTCGCCACCCGGCCCGAGGAGTTCACGCAGATGGCCTCCGAGCTCTGGAAGCCCTGGACGGACCGCCACGAGCGCGTCAGGGGGGACGGGGAACGGTACGTGCCGGCCGTGCCCAAGGTGAGGCAATGGTTCGGGGAGATGCTCTCCGAGGGGGTCGTGAGGCCGATCGGCCTGGAGGCCGTGCGCAAGGCGGCCGCGGGGCAGACGAAACTCACGGCCGTCGAGGTCCTCACCCACAGGGGACAGAAAGTGCAGCAGACGACCGTGGCCACCGAGCAGGACATCCTGCTCATGATCAAGGCCCTGGGCGCCATGGGGTACCGGAACGTCGTCTTCGTGGCCGACCGGCTCTACGAACTGAAGAAGGACAAGATCCAGGGCAGGCCCGCGCCCGACCTGACGCGGGCGGTGATGTTTGCGATCTACCACGGCAACCTGCCCGTAGCGGCCAAGAAGACCCTCGGCCAGAAGGGAAAGCCCGACGGCTGCGCGGATTGCCACGCAGACAATTCGGCCTTCTTCACGAAGCTCAAGGTGCGGGGCGTGGGCAGGTTCCTCAAGGACAGCTACCCCGTTGCGAAGGAGCCCATCGCGGAGCCGCAAATGCTGGACTGGGGATTCACCGGGGTGCCGGCCAGCGAGTGAGGGCATCGGGTGAAGAAAAGAAGGGGTCAGGGGTCAGGGATCGGGGTACCGGGAAAGGCAAGATGACATTCCTGTCGAGAAAAACGTCTATCCGGCTGGCTCTGCTTGCGGCATGGATGCTGCTCCTTGCGCCGACGGCCTGCGGGAAGCCCGCGGAGACACCGCCCCCGTGGAAGGTCGTCGAAGCCTCGACGCTTCGCGCCATGATGGCCGACGACAGGGAACTCCCCGTGTACAACACGATGAGCGAGATCGAGTGCCTCGATCACCGCATCCCCGGTTCGCAGTGCCTCGCCTGCGAGGAGATCGAAAACGACCCTGTCGCGGTTCTTCCGGCCGACAAGAACCGGGTCATCGTCTTCTACTGCGAGAGCGCGGGATGTTACCGGAGCTGCCGCGCAGCCGGCGCGGCCGTCAACGCCGGTTACACGCAGGTCCACGTCCTCGACAAGGGGATGCCCGCCTGGAAACAGTCCGGGTATTCCATGGAGACCGTCGAGCGGATTCCGAGGGGGTCCATCCCGGCGGTCCGGGCCTCGGCGCTCAGTCAGATGATCGCGGAGCGCAAGGACCTTCTCCTCGTCGACCTGCGATCGGAGCGGTCCTACAAGGCAGGACACATCGAAGGCGCCGTGAATTTCCCGCTCTACCGGCTGAGCCGCAACTACGCGGAGATCCCGATGGACCGCACCCTGGTCCTCGTCGACGACCGAGGGTTCCGGACCTTGCTGGCGGGCAGTTATCTCGAGATGAAGGGTTACCGGGTCATGCGGCTCTTCCGCGGCATGCAGGCCTGGCAGGAGATGCCGGCGGCGAAGTGACGGGCCGGCCGCCCCAACGAAACGGATCCGATCGATGCTGAACACGGCAATAAAGCGGCCACACGGACACCCGGCGGGATGGATTCTCCTGGTGTTTCTGGCCTTGCTCTGCCGGCCCGCGGCGGCCCCGGCGGCGCAGGATTGCCGGTTCTGCCACGACGAGCCGCTCTACCGGGTGGATTTCAACCGCTCGATCCATGCCGGAAACGGCTGCACGAGTTGTCACACGGGGATCACGGACGTCGAGAAGCACCGCGACGGCAAGGAAAAGCCCGCCCCCGTCAACTGCGGCAACTGCCACGAGAAAATCGCGCAGGAGTACCTGAGCAACTTCCACTACATCCAGGAGGACTTCCGCTGCAGCGACTGCCACCGCAACATCCACGCGATCCGCAAGGTCGAGGGCAAGCACGTCAAGATCGCCGTCATCGAGAAATGCACCGAGTGCCACGGCAATGCCGATTACACGGCCTCCGGTCACGGCGAGGCCGTCATGAAGGGAAACCGGGACGCCGCCGACTGCTCCGACTGCCACGGCCTGCACAGCACCCGGGTCTTCCACACCTCGCTGGAACAGTACCCGGCCGAGGCGCGCGAGTTCTACACGCAGAAGTGCAAAGGGTGCCATGCCGACAGCGTCATGATGACGCGCAACAACCTCTCCGACAAAATGGTGGCCTACTACGAAGGCACCTACCACGGGAAGGTCCAGGAGCTGGGCTATCCTGCGCCGGTGGCCGGCTGCGGCGACTGCCACACCAAACACAACATCCTCCCGAAGGATGACCCCCGCTCGAGCATCCACCCGGCGAATCTCGAGGCCAACTGCGGGCGATGCCACTCGGGTTTCCACCCGCGTTTCCTGAGTTACCAGGCGCACCCGGACTACACGGACCGGCAGAAGTACCCTGCCCTCTACGTCACGTTCCTCTTCATGGGCGGGCTGCTGGTGGGCACCCTCGCCTTCTTCTGGGTCCACACGATTCTCTGGTGGCGCAAGGTTTACTGGGAGAAAGACCGGATGGAGAGGGAGGGCATCGTCCCGCCCTCCGTCGTCGCCACCGGCGAGGGCCTTCAGCAGGTGGAACGCTTCTCCGTCAAGTACCGCGTCATGCACGTGCTTTTGGTGCTGTCCTTCTTCACGCTCGTGCTGACCGGGTTCCCCCTCAAATACGCCGGCACGGAGTGGGCGCAGACGCTCACGCGCCTCTGGGGGGGCGCGCACGTGTCCGGGCTTTTCCATCGCGGCGCGGCCTTCGTGCTCATCGTCGGGATGGCCTACGTCGCCTGGGAATCGCTGAAGTTCCTCTTCCCCAAGGGCGAGGGCAAGAAGGGATGGCTCGGCCGGCTGCTCGGTCCCGATTCGCTCTTCCCGAACCTGAAGGACCTGCAGGATTTCAAGGGCATGATCCGGTGGTTCTTCAACCGGGGCGAGGCCCCGAAATTCGACCGGTGGACGTACTGGGAGAAGTTCGACTTCCTGGCCGTCTTCTGGGGCATGTTCGCCATCGGCGGCTCGGGGATCCTCCTGTGGAAGCCCGAGTGGTCCTCCTGGCTCGTGCCCGGCTGGGTCCTCAACATCGCCGCCCTGGTGCATTCCGAGGAAGCGCTGCTGGCGGCCCTCTTCATCTTCACGATCCATTTCTTCAACACGCACTTCATCCCGAACAAGTTCCCCATGGACCGCCTCATCTTCACGGGGACCTACCGGCTGGAGGAGCTCAAGGAACAGCGGCCCCTGGAGTACCAGCGCCTCATCGCCGAGGGGCGCCTCGAGTCCATGAAGCGCGGGCACCCGAGCATCCCGCTGAAGCTCATTTCGGCGACCTTCGGCCTGGGCAGCCTGCTGCTGGGGCTGTTCCTGACCGTTCTGATCCTGTGGTCGTTGCTGTTCGGGTGACAGGGGAATGACAAACCGAAGCACGCGTCGGGGAATTGACACGGCGGGATCGAAACCGTGCAAAGGCAGGGTTCATCGGGCCCTGCCTTTTTTCCGTCCTCACCCCGACCCGTCAGGGGCTGTGTCGCAATCGGGGACTTGAGCGCAGCAGGGTCATGCCCGCGACGCTCGTCCTCGCGAAGGCGGCAAGCGGGCATCCGGAAGTTCCCGGGCAGGCCGGGTTCGGCATCGCGCTTCGCCTGTGCGGAATGACGAGATCGGGACAACGACACAGCCTCCCGAGGCAGGGGGAGGGGCTTCACAGGACCGGACCGGACAGACTGGACACCACAGCATGGGCCTTCTGCGCGACATCTTCGGCATCGGCAGGGACAGCGGCGGCCTCCTTCGGGACCTGGCCGACATCCGCAAGAAGACCCGCGGGGAGCGCAACCGGCTTCTCTCGGAAATCGAGTTCAACGCCGCCCTCGTGCTGGATCACTATCTCCAGAAGGGAGCCGATGAAAAGAAGGTCATCGCGAAGCTCAAGCTCGAGAACCTCTCGAGGCTGCTCGACGAGGGGTTTGACTTCTCGACGATCCGGAAAGGTTCCGTCGAGGACGCCATGGTGAGGGATGTCCCGGTGCTCCGGCACTACAAGGGACTGGACCTGGAGCGGTTCCTCAAGCGCATCCGGTTCCAGATCGAACAGCTGAAGCTGCTGCCCGATCTGTACGACATCCGGCAAACGGACCGGGTGAACGTGCGGCTGCGCCTCGAAAACCTCGGCAGGCGCTACATCCTGCTCATCCGATTTCTGAAGACCTGATCAGGGGGGAAACGATGAACGGTGCGGAGGCTCTTCTGAAGACCATCGCGGCGGCCGGGATCGACACGTGCTTCGCCAACGGCGGCACGACGGAGATGGCCATGATCCTGGCCTTCGATTCCATCGCGGGGATCAAACCGATGCTCGGCCTCTTCGAGGGCGTCTGCTCGGGCGCGGCCGACGGCTACGGGCGCCTGAAGGAGAAGCCCGCCCTGTGCCTCCTGCACCTGGGACCGGGGCTGGCCAACGGGGTTGCGAACCTGCACAACGCCAGGCGGGCCCGCACGCCCCTGCTCAACGTGATCGGCGAGCACGCCTCGTGGCACGCGAAGGCCGACGCCCCCCTGGCCATGGACATCGAGTGCCTGTGCAGAACCTTCTCGGGCTGGCAGCGAACGGTCCGGTCCGTGGAGACCATCGCGCAGGATGCGGCCGACGCGATCGAGGCGGCCCTGCGCGGGCAGATCGCAAGCCTGATCGTCCCCTCCGATCACCAGTGGGGCGAATACCGGGGGGAAATCCCCCGGGTCAAGAGCCCGGCCTGCGATCCTCCCGACAGGCAGGCCGTCGCCTCCGCGGCCGCGTTGCTGCAGTCGGCGGAAAAGACGGCGCTCATCATGAACGGCCGCGCCCTGCGCCGCCGCGGCCTCGAGGCGGCCGGGCGCATCCGGGCCGCCGTGGGATGCGACCTCTTCTGCATCAACTTCCCCGCCTACGTCGACCGGGGCGCCGGGTGCGTCCCGGTTTCCCGCGTGCCCTACTTCCCGGAGCCTGCGGCGGCCGTGCTCGCACCCTACAGGGCCGTCTTGCTGGCCGGGACGGACGAGCCCGTCAACTTCTTCGGCTACGAGGGCCAGTGGAGCAACCCGATCGCCGGGGAGGTTCCAAAGCTGCGCATCGACACCGATTCGCAGGATGCCGCCGAGGCCCTGGAGGCGCTGGCCGACGAGCTGGGCGCACCCGGCGGGCGGTCCCTCGACGGCATCGTCGCGGGCTACCGTGTCCCCGACGTTCCGTCGGGCAGGCTGACCCCCGAGAAAGCCTGCCTGACGCTCGCGGCCCTGCAGCCCGAGGGGGCCATCATCATGGACGAGGGCCTGACGTCCTCGATGACGTACTTTCCGCTGGGCGCGACCCTCGCCCCCCACAGCTACTTCATGCTCACCGGCGGGGCCATCGGGCAGGGCATGCCCTCCGCGACCGGGGCCGCCGTCGCCTGCCCCGACCGGCCCGTCATCAACCTGCAGGCCGACGGCAGCGCCATGTACACGGTGCAGTCCCTCTGGACACAGGCCCGCGAGGGGATGAACGTGACGACGCTCATCTGCTCGAACCGCAGCTACAACATCATCAACGTGGAACTGCAGCGCGCGGGGTTCACGAACCCGGGCCCGCGGGCCCTGTCCTTCACGGACCTGGGGAATCCCCCCATCGACTGGCCGAGCCTCAGCAGGGGGATGGGCGTCCCCGGTGCCGCCGTCGACACGGCCGAGGACCTGGCGCGGGAGCTGCGGAAGGCCCTCGCCGAACCCGGCCCGCACCTCATCGAGATGATCCTGTAGACCGGCAGACGTCGGGACCCGTTGCACGACCGAAGGGACGCCGGAGGCAGCGCGTCTGTCCCCCCTGCGTCTTCCTCTTGCCCAAGGGCGAGGCGTTCTTCTATAATGCCCCCGTGAGGGCAGCGGCGAAAAGGAGGGGCCGGATGCGAAAACGGGGGCATGCGAAGGAGATCACGGCTCTCGTCCCTGCCTTGGCCTGCGCCATTCTGCTGACCCTGGCCTCCCTTCCCCCTGTCGTCCGCGCACAGGATCCGGCGTTCAGCCTCTTCGATGCCGTCCGCTACGCCCTGGAGCACAACAACGAGATCCGCGCCGCCGAGAGTTCGCTTGCAGCCAAGAAAGACGACATCGGGGTGGCCCGGAGCAACCTCCTGCCGAAAGTCTATTTCGAAGAGCGGGCCCTGCGGACCAACAACCCCACCTACGCCTTCATGGCCAAGCTCAACCAGGGTCTCTTCACGCAGCAGGATTTTGACGTCAGCCGCCTGAACCACCCCGACCCGACCAACGACTTCCAGACCGGGTTTTTTGCCGAGCAGCCCATCTTTGTGCCGAAGGCCTGGATGGGCGTGGACATCTCGAAGCGCGAACACCAGGCGGGCAGCATCGACCTTTCCCGCAAGCGCGAAGAGATCGCCTTCCGGGTCTGCCAGGCCTGGCTCATGGTCCACACGGCAAGGGCCCAGCTCGCCGTGGCTCGAAAGGGGGTGGAAGACGCGCAGGAGCACTACCGGATCGCGAAGCTGCGATACGAGGCCGACCTCGGCATGTACGCCGACACCCTTCGGGCAAGCACCGCCCTGGCCGAGTCCAAGCAGCGGAAGGTCACGGCGGAAAAGCAGCATCACCTTGCGCGGCGCATGCTGGGCCTCCTTCTCGGCCTGTCCGGCTCGGCCGACGCGGCCGGCGAGATCCCCGATTTCCCGCTCAGGGATATCGAGGCGTACGCCGGCTCTGCGCAGGCCCGGGGGGACCTGCGTTCCATGGAGCTCCGCTACGAGAACGCCGAGAAGAGCGTCGGCCTGGCGGAAACGGAATATCTGCCCTATGTCGGGATCGGCGGGGGATACCAGTGGAACGACCCCGCCAATCTCTTCGGCGGATCGGGGGACAGCTGGCAGGTCTCGGCCTTCCTGCGCTGGAATCTCTTCGACGGGGCGAAGCGGGAGCACGAGCGCTCGATGGCGAAGCACCGGGCCCGGCAGGCCCGGGAAGCCCTCCTGGGAATCCGGAAGGCTGCGGCCTACGGGCTCTACCAGGCCCGGCTCGGCGTGGAGGAGGCCCGGGCGAACCTGGAGCTGGCCCGGGAAGCCCTGAAGACGGCCGAGGAAGGAACGCGGCTCGTGCAGATGCGCTACGAGAACTCCTTCTCCCCCATCGTGGACGTGCTGGATTCGCAGGTCGCGCTCGACCGGGCGCGTGCGGGCCTCGTGGCGAGGGAGAACGAGTATCGGGTCGCCGTCCTCAATCTCGGCTGGGAGAGCGGCACGATCCTCCAGGACCTCGGCCTTGCACAAGACGAGAAGAAGGAAGGGCCATGATCAAAGCGACGGCGTTGCGGTGGAACGGGGGCTGCCTGGCGGCCCTGGTCTTTTTGACGCTTCTCGCGGCCTGCGGCGACAAGGTAAGCCCCGGCACGGCGGAGGTGAAAAGACCGGCGATCACCGGGGTGACCACGACGATCGTGCAGCCCTCGAAGATCAGCGACGACTACGAAGCCTCCGGTACGGTGAGGGCGAAGGTCACCAGCACCATCGCGAGCCGCGTCATGGGAACGGTCACCGGCGTCTACGTCCGGACGGGCGAGCGCGTGCAGGCAGGCCGGCTCTTTGCCACGATCGACGACCGCGACGCCGTCCAGAGGGTCCGCGCCGCCGAGCAGGCGTTCGAGGCGGCAAAACAGGGCCGTACCATGGCCGATCTCACGTACCGGCGCTACAAGAAGCTCCATGACGAGAAGGCCCTGGCGAGGCAGGAGATCGACCAGATCGAGACCCAGAAAAAGGTGGCCGATGCCCAGTACGAGCAGGCGAAAGCCGGGCTCGAGGAGGCCCGCATCCTGCAGGGCTTCACCCGTGTCACGGCGCCCGCCGCCGGCGTGGTGACCGACAAGCGCATCGACCCCGGAAGCATGGCCTTGCCCGGGATGCCCCTGTTCACCGTCGAGAGCGATGGGGGGTTCCATCTGGAAGTGGCCGTGGACGAGTCCCTTTCGGGGGTGCTTCACGTCGGGAACCAGGCCGCCGTCACGATCGACACCCTCGGCCTCCACACGCACGGGAAAATCATCGAGGTCGTCCCCGCCGTGGACCCGGCCACGAGGACCTTCATCGTGAAGATCGCCCTGGCCGCCAAGGGGCTCCGGAGCGGCCTGTTTGCCCGGGTGCGTCTGCCGCGCGGTGAGCGAGAGGCCCTGCTCGTCCCGAAAGGGGCCGTCGTGGAGAAGGGCCAGCTCACGGGAGTCTATGCGGTGGATGCGCAGGGGCTCGTCACCTTCCGCCTGGTCAGGACCGGGAAATCCTACGAGGGCGGCATCGAGGTCCTCTCGGGGCTCCAAGCCGGAGAGCGAATCATCACGGCCGGGCTGGAGAAGGCCGTCGACGGCGGCCGGCTTGCCGGGGGAGCCGGCCCATGAGCGACCGCATCGGGATTTCCGGCAGGATCGCCCGCGCCTTCATCCGGTCGAAGCTCACGCCGCTCATCGTGATCGCTTCGCTCCTGCTGGGGCTCTTTGCCGTGATCGTGACCCCGCGCGAGGAGGAGCCACAGATCGTCGTCCCCATGATCGACGTCCATGTGACCTACCCCGGCGCCTCGGCCCGGGAGGTGGAGGAACGGGTCACCCGCCCCATGGAGAAGCTCCTCTGGGAGATCAAGGGCGTCGAGTACGTCTACTCCATCGTCAAGCCGGGGTTCAACCTCACCATCGTCCGGTTCTACGTGGGCGAGAGCATGGAGGAGAGCCTCGTCAAGCTCTACAACAAGCTCATGTCCAACTACGACCGGATCCCGCCCGGCGTGTCCCAGCCGATGGTCAAGGCCCGGTCCATCGACGACGTGCCCATCCTCACCCTCACCCTCTGGAGCGAAAGCCCCCGCATCTCGGGCTACGAGCTGAGGCGTGTGGCCCTCGAGCTCTGCACGGAGATCAAGAAGGACCGGGACGTGGCCGAGTTCACCGTCATCGGCGGACAGCGCAGGCAGGCCCGGGTCGTTCTCGACCCGGCACGACTCAAGGCCTACAATGCCTCGGCCTTCCAGATCATGGACGCCCTGGGCAAGTCGAATGTTTCGCTCCCGTCGGGAGCCTACCCCAGGCAAAACCGCGAGATCCTCGTCGATACCGGCGGCCTGCTGGCGAGCATCGACGACGTGGGCCGCGTCGTCGTGGCCGTGCACAACGGCAGGCCCGTGTACCTGAGGGATGTGGCGACCCTCCGGGACGGCCCCGAGGAGCCCGGCAGCTACGTCTTCATGGGCCTCGGGCCCGCGGGCCCGCGAAAGGGCATCCCCGGGAGCCCCGCCGGGCAGAACGAGGCCGTCACCATCGCCATCGCCAAGAAAAAAGGCGCAAACGCCAGCGTCGTGGCCCATGAGGCGCTGGCGAAAGTCGATGCGCTCAGGGGCCGGCTCATCCCCTCGGACGTGAGCGTCACGGTGACGCGCAACTACGGGGAGACGGCCAAAGAGAAGTCCGACGAGCTGCTCGAGCATATGCTCATCGCCACGATCTCCGTCATCCTTCTCATCGCGCTTGCCCTGGGTGCCCGCGAGGCCGTCGTCGTGGCCGTGGCGGTGCCCGTGACGCTGGCCCTGACCCTGCTCATCAACTACCTCTACGGCTACACGCTGAACCGCGTGACCCTCTTTGCCCTCATCTTCTCCATCGGCATCCTCGTCGACGACGCCATTGTCGTCGTCGAGAACATCCACCGGCACTTCAAGCACCACGGCGCCGGGGTGGATACGGCCGTCAGGGCCGTCGACGAGGTGGGAAACCCGACGATCCTGGCCACTTGGACGGTCATCGCCGCCCTGCTGCCCATGGCCTTCGTGTCGGGCCTCATGGGCCCCTACATGCGCCCCATCCCCGTGGGGGCATCGGCCGCCATGCTCTTCTCGCTGCTGGTGGCCTTCATCGTGAGCCCCTGGATGGGCTACCGGATCCTGGGAAAAGCGGGCAGTACGGCCCGTCACAAGCCGGAAAAGGACTTTTTCCCCGTCTACGAGAGGATCATCGCCCCGCTGATGGACAGCGCGAAGAGAAGGCGCCTTGCCCTGGCCGCTGTGGGGGGGCTGCTCCTTCTGGCCATGGGACTCGTCCCCCTGAAGCTCGTCACCGTGAAGATGCTGCCCTTCGACAACAAGAGCGAGATGCAGGTGATCATCGACATGCCCGAGGGAAGCGCCCTGGAGAAGACGGCCGCGCTGGCCCAGGAGATGGGCGGGTATCTCCAGGGCGTGCCGGAGGTGACGGACTACCAGCTCTACGTGGGAACGGCGGCGCCCTTCAACTTCAACGGCCTGGTGCGCCACTACTTCCTGCGCGCGGGGGCGAACGTGGCGGACATCCAGGTCAACTTCGTCGCCAAGGGCGACCGCAAGGCCCAGAGCCACGACATCGCCAAGCGCCTCCGGCCGGGGCTCAAGGAAATCGGCGACCGATACGGCGCCCGGATCAAGGTGGCCGAGATCCCGCCGGGGCCGCCGGTGCTCAGCACGCTCGTGGCCGAGGTATACGGCCCCGACACGACCCGGCAGATCGAGATCGCCCGCCGGATCCTCGACATCTTCGAACGGACGCCCGGGGTGGTCGATGTGGACTGGTACGTCGAGTCGGATCAGAAGAAGCTCATCCTCGAGCCGAACCGGACCAAGGCGGCCGAAAGCGGGGTGACCGCCGAGGCCCTCGCGCAGAGCATGCGCATCGCCCTCACCGGCACGGCGGCGGGGCTTGTCCATCTCGAAAAGGAGAAGGAACCCGTGGAGATCTTCCTGCGCATGTCCCTGGAGGACCGGGCAACCCCCTCGAGCCTGAAGTCCCTCAACGTCCCCTCACGAACGGGAAGCCAGGTGCCCCTGGCCGAGCTGGTGAGCGTGCGCGAGGGCACGGGCGAAAAGACGATCTACCACAAGAACCTCAAGAACGTGACCTACGTCATCGGGGACGTGGCCGGCTCCGAGGAGAGCCCCGTCTACGCGATCCTGAAGATGAAGGACGCCGTTCGCAACCTCGATCTCCCCGAGGGCTACGAACTGAAGCAGTACGACGCCGTGCAGCCCTGGCTCGAGGACACCTACTCGATGAAGTGGGACGGCGAGTGGCACATCACCATCGAGGTCTTCCGCGACCTGGGCATCGCGTTTGCCGCCGTGCTCGTCATCATCTACATCCTGGTCGTGGCCTGGTTCCGCAACTTCGTGACGCCGCTCGTGATCATGGCGCCCATCCCCCTGACCCTGGTGGGGATCCTCCCGGGCCACTGGGTGTTCGGGGCCTTCTTCACGGCCACCTCCATGATCGGCTTCATCGCCCTTTCGGGCATCATCGTGCGCAACTCCATCCTGCTGGTCGACTTCGCCGAGCAGGAGTGGCGGGAAGGCAAGGACCTGAGGCACGCCCTTCTGACGGCGGGCGCCGTCCGCTTCCGTCCCATTGTGCTCACGGCGGCGGCCGTCGTGGTGGGCTCCTTCGTCATGATCTTCGACCCCATCTTCCAGGGCCTGGCCATCGCGATGATGTTCGGCGCCGTGGCCGCCACGGGGCTCACCCTCGTCGCGATCCCCCTGCTGTACTACGAGTTTTTCAAGAACAGGAAACCGCCGGGAATCGAGCGGAGAAATCCCGAATCCCCGTAACCCAACCCGGCGCATCACATGTTCAGCTCGACGATGTCCCGGTCCTTCAGCACGTGCGTCCTCTCCACGCGCATGCCGTCGAACTTCGCCGATCCCCAGACGCGGGCGTACTTGAGCTTCGTTACGAAGTCCTTGTGCACCTTCTCGGCCACGTCCATGACCGTGGAGCCCACGGGCACCGTGTAGGGCATGGTGAGATCGGGCTCTTTCCCCGGGGGCTTGGAATAGACGCGGATGATCGCCGCCAGCTTGAAGATCTCCTGCTTGAGATCCTCCAGGCCGCCCTTCTTGAGGCAGGACAAGGCCACCAGGGGATAGCGGCTTCCGTAGGCCGCCCTGAGCTTCTCGAAGTTCCCGGGGGCCCCGGGCGCATCGAGCTTGTTGGCCGCCACCAGCGCGCGCTTCACCAGGACACGGCCGTCGCCGTCCTTCGGCCGCTCCGTGCGGATGTTCCACCGGCCGAGCTGGTCGAGGAGGAGCTCCAGTTGGATGTCCGCATCCTCGGTCAGATCGATGACGATGACCAGCGCATCGGCGACCCGCATGATCCCGGAGACCCAGCCGTCCGTCGTCTCGTTGGGGATGGGGGGTAGGTCGACGAGCTGGATCTGGATGTCCTCGTAGGGCATCATGCCCGGGCAGGGCAGAACCGTCGAGAGGGGATAGTCGGCAATGACGGGGGTGGCCTTGGTGAGGCTGGCGAGGATGGAGGACTTGCCGGAATTGGCAAAGCCGACCAGCGCGATCTGCGCGGCCCCCTCGCGGGGGACATTGTAGAGGCTGTCGCGGCCTCCGCCCTTCTTCCGGCGTTGTTCCTGCGCCTCCTTGTTGAGCTGGGAGAGCTTGCGCCGCAGGTCGGCGCGCAGGTGGTCGGTCCCCTTGTGCTTGGGGACC
>Ga0116143_10001511_pt1 | contig 27696 bp, 22 predicted proteins | sample AD_UKC034_MetaG_FD_89745 | JGI IMG/M metagenome (GOLD analysis project Ga0116143, IMG submission 89745) | Active sludge microbial communities of municipal wastewater-treating anaerobic digesters from USA - AD_UKC034_MetaG | ecosystem: Engineered > Bioreactor > Anaerobic > Digestate | place: USA...
CACAGGTAGCCTGTGTGCTGCGCCGGCTGCTGCGTATGTGCCACTTTTACGGCTCGAACCCCCAGTTCATCTGCTGCTCGGCCACCATTGCTAACCCCAGGGAGCACGTCGAGCGGCTCACCAGCAGGGCGCCAGTGCTGGTGGATGACGACGGCTCGCCGCGCGGCGAGCGTGAGTTTGCCCTGTGGAACCCGCCCATCACCGATGCGCTGCTGATGGAACGCCGCAGCATCAACATCGAGGCGACGAACCTGCTGGTAGAGATGGTGATAAGTGGCCTGCGCAACATCACCTTTGTCAGGGCGCGTCGGACGGCAGAACTCATCCTGCAGTATGCCCGGGAGCGGCTGGAGAAAGATGCGCCGGAGCTGGCGCCCCTGGTGCGATCGTATCGCGGGGGCTACAGGCCGGAACTCAGGCGCGAGATCGAAGCCGGACTCTTTTCGGGCGAGTTGCTGGCAGTCACGGCCACGTCGGCCCTGGAACTGGGCGTGGACGTGGGCCACCTCGACGCGACCATTATGGTTGGCTATCCGGGCACCATCGCCAGTACCTGGCAGCAGGCGGGTCGCGCGGGGCGAGGTCGGCGCCAGGCGCTGAACGTGCTCATCGGCCTGGATGATCCGCTGGACCAGTACCTGATGCATCATCCGGAAGCGCTCTTTGGCCGGGCACCGGAACACGCACTGATTGCCCCAGACAACAGGCATATTCTGGCCCGGCATCTGCCCTGCGCCGCCTACGAGCAGCCCCTGACCAGCGAGGATGAGGCCCTGTTCGGCGCGGGCTATTCAGGAACAGTGGCTGAGCTGGAACGCGAGGGGGTGCTGGCCTACCGCGGCGAACGCTGGTTCTTTGCGGGCAGAGGGTATCCTGCCGAGACAGTGAGCCTGCGTTCCGTATCGGCTCACAGAATCGCGGTGCTCGATACGTCTAGCGATATGACCATGATGGAAGAACTCGAAGAGACCACCGCATTGGGGCGCGTCTATCCCGGGGTGGTGTACTTACATCAGGGTGAGTCGTATCTGATTGAGCGGTTGGATCTCGAGCACGGGCTGGCCTATGCGACTCCAGCCGAGCTGGACTATTGCACCGAGCCGAGGGAGATGAACTCGGTACGGGTGAATGACACCCGGCAGTCCAAGCGGATCGGTCCGAGTGAGGTATGCTTTGGTGAACTGCTGGTGACACAGCAGGTGGTGGGATACAGACGGTTGCAGCAATTGACCGGCGAGGTGCTGCTGGATGAGCCCCTGGACTTGCCGGAACAATCCTACGTGACGACGGGAGTCTGGTTCGATGTGCCGGCCACCGTTCTGGCGAGGGTGACCGCCCGGGGGCTGGATATCGCCGGTGGGCTGCACGCGGTGGAGCACGCGGCCATCGGCATTCTGCCGCTCTTTGCGATGTGCGACCGGCAGGACATCGCCGGGCTGTCCACGCCGCTGCATCCGGACACAGGCCGGGCGCAGGTGTTTATCTACGATGGGCTGCCGGACGGCATCGGCATCGCCGAGAAGGGTTATGAGCTCTTGCGCGAGCTGTGGTCGGCGACGCTGACGGCCATCCAGGAGTGTCCCTGCCAGGAGGGCTGCCCGAGCTGCATTCAGTCACCCAAGTGCGGCAACAACAACCAGCCCCTTGACAAGCAGGCCGCGATCCTGATCTTGCAGACCCTGTTGGCCCAGGGAAAAGGAAACACCGGGCAATCGTGACGACCCGGTGTTGGCAAGAGCCAAACTGACGGCTCAGGAAGCGCTCAGCAGGAGCTCGATCAGATCCTCCAGCGGCTGCCGCCCCTCAGCGGTGTCAGGCGGAATGTTGGCACATTCCTTGGCATAGTGCTTGAGCAGGAACAGGCTCGCACTGTGGGTCGCGGCGCGAATGGAAGCGAGCTGCCGGATGATTTCACTGCACTCCCGGCGCTCCTCGACCATGCGCTGTACCCCGCGAGCCTGACCTTCAATGCGCTTCAGGCGCGACAACAGTTGCTGTTGAACGTCCTCAGGCACAGCCATTTGGCAATCCTCTGGTGTGAGAGCGCACGGCTCTCAGGGCCGGATTCCTCAGCCACCACCCGCCGGCGCACAAGAGTCTCCGGCGCTGCCATAGTCTCCGGCAGCGCCGCTCTTGCCGCACAACGAGATGGCCTTGCTGACGTGTTCGCTCTTGCACTTGGGGCAGCGAACCGGTTCCTCGCTGGAGAAGCTCCTCAGCCACTTTTCGAATTTGGCGTGGCAGGTATCGCACTGGTACTCGTAGATCGGCACGATTTCACTCCATTGTCCGAAAGTCAAGCCCAACGCTGCTCGCGGGCCGGTGGATGGCTACTTGAGCAAAGCGTCGAGACGCTCAGCAAGGGCCTGCTTTGGCCGAGCACCAACCAGGCGCTCCACTTCCTTGCCGCCCTTGAACAGAATGACGGTGGGAATGCCCATGATGCTAAACTTGCCGGGGACGGCGTGATTCTCGTCGGTGTTGACCTTGGCGATGAGCACCTTGCCGTCATAGTCACCGGCCAGCTCGTCGATGACCGGGGCGAGCATGCGGCAGGGCCCGCACCAGGGAGCCCAGAAATCAACCAGGACTGGTAAAGTCGCCTCGAGTACTTCCTTCTGGAAGGTTGCGTCAGTTACATGCAGCGGTTCTTTCTTCATCATTATCTCCTCAGAATGTGTAGAATACCCCCCTACCCTATGCACTAGTGTATAGCCGATTTGCCAGTTTGTCAAGTGACCAATGTCTCACCAGACTGATCTCTTGACCTGCCCCGCGTGGACGATAAAATGAACCCATCCTGGCTGCAAAGAGGGGACGATGCGCTGGTTCAGAACGGTCATAACCGCCTTGCTGTTGATGGCCTTGCTGGCAACCCTGGCCAGTGCGCAGACACCGCGCCGTTTGGTCACGGTAGAGTTCACTGGCTGGGAGCAACTTCAGGGTCTGGCCTCGCGAGGGCTGCAGATCCTGAACTATCAGGATGGGGTCCTGGCGGCATTGGCCTCGGACGAACAGGTCTCCAGGCTGCGTTCGGAGGGCGGGGTGGTGCGTCTGCTCGACGCAGAGCCCGATACCGACAGCTACTATCTGGCCTACGTGCCGGCAGGGATGGGGGACGAGGCGCTTGATGGGCTGGTTCACTATCCATACCAGGCTGGCATAGAGATCGTGCGCGCCAGCGCCTTGGATCTGGAGAGACTGCCAACGCTTGGAATCGGCCTGGTCAAGCTGCCACGGGCCATGAAGATCCCCCGCGGCGACCGGGCCCGGCAGATGGTCGAACAGAGCAGGCTCGGTTACAGCGGCAGCATCCAGACTATGGTCGATGCCGTGTCGTCTGCCTCTCTGGTTGGCCATGTGTGCAAGCTGCAGGACGATGACCAGCAGGCCTACTGCAATGCGCTGGGCACGCGCTACTCCTACGCCACAGCCGGCCTGACCGAAGCCGCTGACTATATCCGGGGTCAATTGTCGGGCTATGGCCTCACGGTGAGCAGCGATCCCTTTAGCTTCAATGGGTACCCGATGGTCAACGTCGTGGCCGAACTGCCTGGCACAGGCCCGAATAGTAATCACATTGTGGTCCTCTGCGCGCATTTTGACTCGACATCGCGGACGCCATTCATCGCTGCCCCGGGGGCCGACGACAACGCCAGCGGCTCGGCCGGGGTGCTGGAGGCCGCGCGCATCCTCAGCCAGCGCACCTTCGACCGCACCATACGCTTTGTGCTGTTTTCCGGCGAGGAACAGGGCTTGATTGGCAGCGCTCACTACGCCAGCGCGGCTGCGGCACGCGGCGACGTGATCGATGGGGTCATCAACCTCGATATGATCGGCTACGAGTCAGTGCCGCCAGGCGACCATATCGTCGAAGTGCATGCTGGCCTCGACCCGGCATCCATTGCCCTGGCCGACGCGCTGATTGCCAATGTGGCGGAATACGGGGTACAACTGCAGGTGCAGAAGCTTACCTCAGGCGCTACCAATCGCAGCGACCACGCCTCGTTCTGGAACGTGGGCTACCCGGCGGTGCTGGGCATTGAGGATTTCGACGATTTCAACCCCTACTACCACTCGACGAGCGACACGCTGTCGAACATGCAGACGCTCTTGATGGTCGAGTTCACCCGGGTCTGCGTGGCCACCGTGGCCGAACTGGCCGGCGAATGGACCACAACTCTGCCCACCGTCAGCGCTACTCAGACGTGCAGGCCTACCGCTACCGAGACATACACGCCCACGGCTACCTCCAGCCACACGCCAACGGCGACTGCTACTTACACAGCGACAGCGACGCCAACCGCCACTCCGACCACGGTCGTGCCAACCACTGCGCTCTTTTTGCCGCTTGTCAGGCGATAGGCCGTCTGTTCCACCTTGCTGGGCTGTCAGCCTGCGGTGGGTGGGGCGGCAGGTGCCACGGCCGCCTGCACGGCTCTGGCGACGGCAAAGGGGTCACTGCTGATGACGCTGCTGGCGTAAAGCTCCATCGCGCCAATGTCTGCCGTCTTGCTTCTGAGGTCGCCGCGATCCACGATCCGCACTACCATCGGGAAATCCTGCCAGTCCTCTGGCACACTATCAATCGGGCGCATGTAGAGCGCCAGGTTGAACGAACGTACCCCCAACTGCTGAACAAAGCAGGAGAGGATGCGGTAGACCGCCATCTTCAGGTCGTCATCCAGGCATTTGGACAGCAGCAAGACTTCCTTCTCTTTGGTTGGGGTAAGGTGGCTGAGGATCCGCGTCTGTCCGTGTCTCGCGGTCAGTCCCAGGTCGTCGTGAATGGCAAAGAGGTCGCCGAAATAGTCCGATGCGTGGGCGATACGGTAGAGCAGAGCGGCCCGACGCAGGTGTTCGACCCTGGCATAGTGTATGCCGCGGCTCAGGGTCATCTGAATGTGGCCGTGCAGAATGGATGCCCCGCTGCGCCACAGACAGTTCCACAGCAGGAAGAAGTAACGCGCTTCCGCGTCCGCGCAGTGGGCCATCCTGGCCCATTGGAGGGCGGTGTCGAAATAGTCGGCCACCTGTTCGGCGGAAAAGCGCAGCGGATTGTGCTGGTCAAAGATCACGAGCCCGTGAAAGCCGTCGCACTTGGCAACGTTCGACGCCGTCACGCAATGCTTGCCCCTCACTCGTCCAAAGACGTCCTCTGGCGTGTTATCCAGCGGGCTGCAGAACAAGTCACCTGGCTGGTTGATCTCCTCCAGCAGGGACTCCTCGTTGCTGCCGGCCTCCATCGGGCGGCTCGCACGCAGCTCATTGAACAGGGATCCCTCGAGGGTGATCAGGTTGGTCACCTTGACGATGCGCTGCTTCTGCACGGCCTCCAGTGAGCCGAACTGACGGCGAATCCAGTCCCGCATTGGCGGGGCCGGCTTGATCTCGCCGGTGGAAGTATCGATGCGATAGATGCGGGATACCCGCTCCCGGCTGGCTTCGGGCAAAGCCTGAACCAGGGCGTCGAGATTGGCGATTGACTTGTCGGTCATAGGTCCTCTGTTAGCGTCAGGTTGGCCGGTATGGTAGCACGCCCTCGGGCAATCGGCAAAAGGCCGGGGCTTTGACAGCGTCACCTCGCCTATGCTAACATCGAGTCGAGCATAGCTGCATGTTGATCAAGCACCTAGCCCCTAACCTCGCGCGGTCCTCCAGGTTTTGGCTCTCGCTGGCCCTGTGTGTCTGCGCCCTCTTTGGCTGCGCGGCCCCTCCCCGGCGCAGGACCGCGACTCCTACCGTCAGCGTGCCAGCACCGCGCCCGACTCTGGCCGAGTCTAGCCCTGCACCGGTCACCCCGGCGCCAACGCCAGTCCCAGAGGCCTATGCCGTGAGCGGTGAGCTACACCTGGCGGTGAGGGAAAACATCCGCTCGCTGAACCCGTTCGCAACCACCAACGACAGCGAAGCATTTGTAACGCGGCTGATCTATGACAGCCTCCTGGACTACCAGCCAGCCAGGGGATTCCTGCCCAACCTGGCCGAGCGGTGGGAGTTCCGCGGCGATGGCAGCAGGCTGACCGTCTGGTTGAATCCCGCGGCAAGGTGGCATGATGGGGCAGTGGTCTCGGCTGCGGATGTGGTCTTTACCTTTGGTTTGATACGACGAGGCACCTTGCCCGGGTGGGCGGACATTGCCGCAGCAGTGGACCGGGTCGAAGCGATCAGCCCTCAAGAGGTCCAGCTCACGCTGCTGGACACGAGGGAGGAGATCCTGCGGCAGGTCTGCACCCGTGTGCCCATCGTGCCGGCGGCACTGTGGCAGGCTGTTCCGGAACCGGCGACCTATGCCAACCTGGAGCACCCGGTCGGATGCGGACCCTTCGTTCTTGAGTTCTATACCGATGCAGAGCGGCTGGTGCTGCGCAACAGCCAGAGGCACCCGGCCAGAGCTCTGACCGTGGCGACGCTGGTCATTGACATCGTGCGCGACGAGACCAGGGCGTTGGAAGAGCTCAACGCGGGCCGGGTGGACGCCCTGGGCTGGGACGCACAGCCGGCGATGGTCGCCGACGTGCGCGATCATGCCGACAAGTATCCTGGTCTACACTGGAATCAGGCTGCCGGGGCAAAGCAGCGGGTGGTCTTGTTCAACCTGCGGCTGGCACCGTACGACGATGCCCGGCTGCGAACAGCACTGGCCAAAGCGGTGGATGTGGCCGGCATCATCAGGCAGGCTGCGTTCAGCCTGGCTGAGCCAGCAACCAGTGACCCCTTTGCGCCCTCGTCGCAATGGCACGACGCGGGCCGGGCTGCTCCGGCGTACAACACGCAGGCGGCGGTGGCAGCGCTCGAGGCCGCCGGCTACCACGACACAAACGGAGACGGTATTCGCGAACGGCCTGATGGCAGTGCCCTGCTCATTCCTATCCTCTGCGCCAAGGTGGAGACAGAGCAAAAGATCGCCTCGCTGATCGTGGCCGGATGGAAGGCGGTGGGCATCGCTGCCCAAGCTGTGCCAGTGGCGCCGGAGCAGGTTCTGCCGGCTCTAATGGGAGGATCCTTCGAGGCGGTCTTGACCGAGCTTGACCTGGTCGAGCAGAGCGCGCTCTACGATTGTTTTCACACTTCACAGGGCGAGTTGCGGGGCGGCCGGGTCGTAGGGCGGAACTATGCCGGGTATGCCAGCGCGGCCTTTGACCGCACGGTCGAACTGCTGCTGGAGGCCAGGAACGACCGGGAGCGGCTCGACCTGACGCGGCAGGCGCAGCGCACGCTGGCAGAGGATGCCCCCTGGCTGCCCCTGTTCAGCCCCAATGTGCTGAGCCTCTACAGCGGAACGCGCTTTGAGGGCTGGTCGCCCGTACCGGGAATCGGGCTCCTCGACCGGCACGTCATCGTCGGCCTGGTGCCGCGCGACTAGACCTGCTCCCTATCCTTCGGCAGCCTTCTGCTCAGTTGCTGCTCGTTCGGCAGCCTGGTTGATCCTGGCCCGCTCGTAGAGGTCGATGTACTTTTTCGCCGAGGCCTGCCAGGAAAAGTCGGACGTCATGCCATTGATCTGCAGCTTTTTCCAACTGTCGTGGTAGCGATAGTTCTCCAGGGCACGGACGATGGCGCCAAAGAGGGCCCAACGGTCGTACCGTTCAAAGGAGAAGCCGTTACCCATACCGGTGTTGGGATCCCAGTCCTTGACCGTGTCGGCTAGTCCCCCCGTAGCGCGAACCACGGGCACACTGCCGTAACGCATGGCCAACATCTGCCCCAGGCCGCACGGTTCAAACCGCGAGGGCATCAGGAACACATCGCTTCCGGCGTAGATCTTCTGGGCAAGGGGAGCATTGAAGGTCAGGAACACGGCGGCCCTCCCCGGATAGGTCTGCGGCAGGCGAGAGAACATCTCGTGATAATGTGGGTCTCCCGTGCCGAGCACGATGATCTGCACGCCCAGGTCCAGCAGGTGATCGATCACGTTGCCCAGGATATCAAAGCCCTTCTGATCGGTCAGCCGAGAGATGATTCCCAGCAGAGGTGCCGCCGCGTCGAGCTGCAGTCCGGCTTCCTGCTGCAGGGCCGCCTTGTTCTTGGCCCGGTGGTCGAGGTGGTCGACGTCAAAGGTCTGAGCGATAAGCGGGTCAGTGGCCGGGTTGTTCACCTCATAATCGATGCCGTTCAGGATGCCGAACAAACGGTCGCTGCGCTCGCGCAGAACCGGATCGAGTTTCTCACCGAACTGCGGGGTCAGGATCTCTTTGGCGTAGGTTTCGGAGACAGTGCTGATAGCGTCGGCAAAGTAGATGCCCCGCGCCATAAAGTCGACCACTTCGGCCAGGTCGGCCATCTCGGGATGGTACATAAACCCGTACTCGGCGATGCCAGCGATCTCTAGGACCCGGTAGCCAAACACGCCCTGGTAGGCCAGATTGTGAATGGTATAGACCGAAGCCGTGTGGGCAAAGAAGGGATCATCGTGATAGAGCGTCTTGAGCCAGTTCGGCACGATGGCGGTGTGCCAGTCGTTGCAGTGGATCACGTCGGGGCACCAGCCCAGGCGCTGCGTCGTCTCCAGCGCGCTGCGGCAGAAGAGGATGAATCGCTCCGCATCGTCCGGGTACATGTAGATGCCGTCGCGGTCATAGTACTTGGCGTTCTCAACAAAGTAGACCGGGATGTCCGGTGCGAGCTGGCCTTCGAGGATCGACACCTCTTCGGTCTGTTTGTCCATCGGGATGGGAAAAGCGGGGAGGATCTGTTTGAGCTCAAACTTGCCCGGGTCGATGCGGCCGTAACGGGGCATAACCAGCCGGATGTCATGGCCCAGCGAGTGAATGGCCTTGGGCAACGAGCCGGCTACGTCTGCCAGACCGCCGGTCTTGGCGAAAGGTACGACCTCTGCGGACAGAAACAGGACCTTGAGCGGACGACCGTTAGTCATTTTGTTACTCCCAGTTGACGATCCAGGTGCACAGGCCGGCCAAGAGGACGCAGACCAGGGCGACGAACAGGCGCTGTGAGAGACGCATGCCAGCGTCTCCCGAGGTGAACCAGAAGATGAGCACCATGCCTACCGCGAGAGCGACCCACATGGTGAATCCGGGATGAGTGTCTATCCACTTGCGCAGGTTCATTTGACCTCCATCAGTTGGGCTAGGGGGCAAGCTCACCGAGATGCGGCGCCACTCGCGTTCGACTGCTTCCCGTGTCTGCTCCGGACTGCCCGAGTTGTCGATGATCACCGTGGCCAGAGGGAACCGGCTCTCCGGAGCAGGCTGGGCATCGATCCTGAGCTCGGCCTCGGCGCGGGGGAGCGAACGGGTCTCCATCAACCGCTGCACTTGCTGTTCGCGGGGGGCGGTGACCACCCAGACCTCACTACACCGCCGATGCAGCCCGGATTCGAGGAGCTTGATCGCTTCCAGTACGACCACCTGGCATCCATGGGCCACGCCGGCACGCAGCTGCGTCTCCGCTTCGGCCAGTACGGCGGGGTGGACGATGGCCTCCAGCCTCGAGAGGGCTGCTGCATCGGCAAAGACCCGGGCGCCGAGCTTGGCCCGGTCGATCTTGCCGTCCCCGGTCACGATCTCGGGGCCGAATTCTTGCAGCACCTGGTCAAAGGTTGGCGCCCCAGGCTGCATCACCAGGCGAGACAGGTCATCGGCGTCGATTATGCAGGCCCCCAGATTGGCCAGCATCGCGGCCACAGTGCTCTTGCCGGCGGCGATGGCCCCGGTCAGTCCGATGACGATTGTGCCTCGGTTCGCTGCCTGGGTTTGGTCATGCACCATCGATGGAGGCCCACTCCTCGAGGCGTTGCTGCAGTTCTTCCTGTACGTCGGCGTACTCTCGTCCGAGATCGTACAGGTCGGTGATGCGCTGCGCTTTGCTGGCTTCTTCCAGTCCGCTGCTAATGGCCGCCACGCGTGATTCGAGCTGGTGAATGAGCGTCTCCAGTTCGGCGCGCCGCTGCTCCTTGCGGCGCTGCTCCCTCAGAGCGCGCTGCTGCTCGGCTTCGGCCTGCCGTCTGGCTTCATCACGTTGCCGGGCGGGCGTTGTGCTGCGGGCCACCTCCTGCTGCTGGCGGATGGCCTGGAGATACAGGGAGTAGTTGCCCTCAAAGGCCCGAACCTGACCCTTATCAACGGCCCAGACCTGTGTCGCCAGGGCATCGATGAAAAAGCGGTCGTGGGAGACAAAGAGGATCGTCCCGTCGTAGGCCTGCAGCACTTGCTCCAGCATTTCCTGAGACTGGATATCGAGCTGGTTGGTCGGCTCGTCAAGCAGAAGCAAGTTGGCTCCCTGCAGAGCGAGGATGGCGAGGGCCACGCGTCCTCTCTCGCCGCCGCTGAGCACGCCGACCGGCTTGAATACGTCATCGCCGGAGAAGAGATAGCGACCCAGAAACCCACGAGCCTGCTCCACGGGCATGTTCTTGGCCTTGAGGATCTCGTCCAGGATAGTCGAATTGAGGTCGAGGCTCTCGTGTCCCTGCGACAGATAGGCAACGTGGACGCTCGGACCGAGTCTGGACTCGCCCTGGAGCGGCGGCACCTGGCCCAGAACGGTCTTGAGAAAGGTAGTCTTGCCGCAGCCATTGGGCCCCAGCAGCGCCGCCCTTTCTCGTCGCCGCAGAACGAGGTCGGGAAAGCGCAACAGGGGCCGGTCGTAGCCCACAGTCATCTTGTGGAGCACTAGCACGTTGTTGCCGCCACGGACCTTGCTGGCTAAGGCGAGCTTCATCACCTGCTGTTCCTGAGGCCGCTCGAGGCGCTCCAGTCTCGCCAGGCGCGTCTCTCTGCCGCGTGCCTCTTTGCTGCGCTGCCCGGCTTTGTAGCGGCGGATGAACTCTTCCGTGCGCGCGATCTGCTCCTGCTGGGCCTCATACTCGCTCAACTGGCGCGCGCGGCGCTCTGCGCTGAGCAGTAGATAGTTGCTGTAGTTGCCGCTGTATTGCTCGAGCGTGCCAGCGTTCATCTCCCAGACCCGGTTGGCGACCTGGTCCAGGAAGTAGCGGTCGTGAGCTACAACCACAAAACTGCCGCGCCAGGCCTTGAGATACTCCTCCAGCCACTGCGTGGCCGCCAAGTCCAGGTGATTGATGGGCTCGTCGAGGAGGAGTAGATCCGGTTTGGTCAGGAGGAGCTGCGCCAGTTGGGCGCGGGTGCGTTGCCCGCCGCTGAGCTGCAGGAGGGGCTTGAGCATATCCACATCGGTAAGGCCCAGGCCAAGCAGAACCTGACGGATAACCTGCTCATAGGTGTACCCACCGGCCAGCTCAAACTGGTGCATGAGCTCACCATAGCGCTCGAGAAGCTGCGGGCTGTGATCGGGGCCGGCCATCTCCTGTTCCATTTGTCGCAGACGCGCCTCAGTGGCGTGCAAGTCGACAAAGACGGTATTCATCTCCTCCAGCACCGTGCGCTGGTTCGCGTCCGCGGAGGCTGAGGGGGTCGACCAGTCGGGCTTTTGGCTGAGATAGCCGATACGCACCGAGCGTGCGATGCTGACCCGTCCTGCCGAAGGCGTTTCCAGGCCGGCCAGGATGCGCAACAGGGTCGTCTTGCCAGTGCCATTAGCGCCGACGAGGGCGACGTGGTCACCGTGGGCCAATTGGAAAGAGACGTTGGCAAAGACGTCCTGCGGTCCGTATTGCTTTGCTAGACTGTCTCCCGTGGCGATTGACATTGGGCTGCCTGGACGGATTATAGCACAGGGCTGGTTCCATTCCCTACCGCCTGCCGGCGGCGTTCGACGGTTGACAGGACATAGCCCGCCGTCTATACTCGGTGCGGAGGCCAGGAGCATGCAACGACACTGGGTCAACTATCTCTGTCTGGGGCTCGCCGCGGCTGGTTGGGCCGGCCTGGCTTACTATACGTACAACTACCCGCCTACGGGCTGGAACCGCTGGGTTGTGGTCGCCGCCCTTTGGCCGACGGTGCTGTTCACCCTGCTGCCCGGTGTACTCTGGCTGCACCGGCGTCTCGGTGACCCGGAAGGTGCTGGCGCCCGGTCGCTGCGGCAGTGCGCGCTGGCCGCGCTGTACGTGTGCATCTGCGCCTGGCTGAGAATGATGCGAGCCCTGAACTGGGCTAACGCCCTGCTGCTCGTCCTGCTCTTTGTGCTGACCGACATCCTGCTTGCTTCTCGCACCACAGACTGACCCGGGAGGAACTATGGCCTCGCTGCTCGAATGTGCTCTCAACTTTTCCGAAGGACGCCGCCAGGATGTGATTCAAGCTATCGTGGGTGCCGTGCAGGGCGCGCGCCTGTTGGACGTTTCGTCTGACGCCGACCACAACCGCACCGTGGTCAGCTTTGTGGGCAGCCCGCAGGAGGCTGCTGCCGCCGCCCTGGCGGTGAGCGCCAGGGCCATCGAACTCATCGACATGAACGTGCATCGCGGCGCTCACCCGCGTATGGGAGCGGTCGATGTTATCCCCTTTGTGCCCCTGGGCGAGGCAACCATGGAGCAGGCCGTGGCCACGGCGAGGCAGGTGGGGCAGGAGCTGGGCGACAGGCTGCAACTGCCGGTGTACCTCTATGAAGCGGCCGCCAGCCGACCGGAGCGGCGCAATCTGGCGGACGTTCGCCACGGAGAGTACGAGGGTCTGGCTCAGAAAATGGCCGACCCCGCCTGGAAGCCGGACTATGGGCCGGCGCACCCTCACCCGACAGCAGGCGCGGTGGCCGTCGGGGCGCGCATCTTTCTGGTGGCCTACAACGTGAACCTCTCCACGCCCGACGTCAGCATTGCCAAGACCATTGCCCGGACGCTGCGGGCCAAGACGGGCGGTCTGCAGAACGTCAAGGCGCTGGGCGTGATGTTGCAGGAACGGGATATTGCCCAGGTGACGATGAACGTGGTCGATCCCTTTCAGACGCCGCTGTACCGCGTGCTGGAGCTGGTACGGATGGAGGCAGCCAGGTACGGCGTGAGCGTGGTCGGGAGTGAGGTCATCGGACTGCTTCCTCTCACCGTGCTGCTGGAATCAGCGCGTTACTATCTCCAGTTAGAAGGTTTCCGCGACGACCAGGTGCTGGAGGCCAGGTTATGGGAGAAAGTCAAGTAGTCCGTCCGCCAGGGTTGGTGATCGGCTTTCTGTGCATCATTGTCGCGGCCCTGCACACTGCCTGTGCCAGACCCACCCCCACTCCAACGCCGTCGCCCACAGCGACTCTGTCTCCAACTCGGACGAGCACGGCGACGCCTTCTCCCACCCTGACACCGAGCCCAACCTGGACTCTGATCCCTACTGCGACGGCTACCCTGACACCTGTGCCGACAGCAACCCCCACCGCCTGCCGTGTCGAGAGTATGTTGACCGCGCAACCGGGCGTGCGCCTGGTACAAGTGACCGGCAAGGAACTGGCGCAGCAACTGCCCAAGAACATCGGCCAGCAGGGGCTGACGCTGCAGAATCTCTCCACGAGCATCCATCCGGAGGGCATTTCCTTTGAAGCGCGGGTCAAGCTCGAAGGAATAGGCATACTCACCGCCACAACGACCATGTCCGCCCGGGCGGAAGGAGATGTGCTGCACCTCTCTCCCGGCGAGGTCGAGATTGTTGGCGCGCCAGACCCACTGACGAGAGCACTGGCGATGGATGCCTTTGGGCGCCTGCTGGAAGATCCGGAGTGGACGCAGGTACCGTTGCCCTATGGCCGCGTACAATGCCTGGAGCTCAAGGAAGGATACCTGTCTCTGGCGGTGCTGTGGCACACTCCGACCCCCACCAGCACGCCCATCCCCCCCAGGGCTCTGGCGACAATTTTTCCCGACAACACGGTCTATGGTCTGCGCAGCCTTTTCCGGGCCGGAGCTGATGTTGTGCCCCATGCTTTCAATGATCCGGACACAACTCAGTTGCTTGGACTGCAGGGCACGATCTCTTTCCCGGCAACGCATCGCGGCCCGGCGCGGCAACTGCTGCTCGACACAATGGAACCCATCCTGACAGAGGGGATGGTGTTGCGGCAGCAGGGCGAGGGCCTCGAGGAATACTGCAACTGCGTGCTGGGGCTGAGACTGGGCAATCTGATGACCGACGTCTGCTGGTATGGTGGCCAGTACCCGCAGGGCTTTGGTGGGGAGATCTTTACCCGACTGGACGTCATCGACGCAAGGGTATCACCGCAGTTCTACCAGATCCTGGCGGACTGGCAGCGGCTGCGCGGCGGGTGAGCACGGGCTCAGGGGCTAACGGTCTGGCTGCTGAGGCGGTCTACTGGGGCTCAGCGGGAGAACGGAATGCTGCGGCCCAGTCGTGCCTGCAATGCTTTGCGCGCTGCGTCGTGATCGCTCCAGGGGAATTCGGTCGAGCCAAAACACATTGACCGCTCGTGTCCCTTGCCGGTGATGATCACCAGATCACCGGCGCGCGCCATGGCCACGGCGCGGTCGATGGCTTCCTGGCGGTCGGGAATTCGCCAGTAGCCCTGGCCCTCTTGCTTGCCCTCTGCCTCGCACCCGGCGGCGCTCTCAGCGATAATGGCGTTGACGTCCTCTGTGCGCGGGTCCTCAGCGGTAAGGACCACACAATCGGCCAGACGAGCCGCGATCTGGCCCATCGGTCGGCGTTTGCTGTGGTCGCGCAGACCAGCGCAACCAAAGACGACGATCACCCTACCCCGGGTCAGCTCACGCACCGTCCTGAGCGCGTTGTCCAGTGCATTGGGTGTGTGCGCAAAGTCGATGATCACGTCAAAATCCTGGCCCTTGTCGATCCGCTCCATCCTCCCGAGGATGCCCTTCACGGAGCGGATGCCCTCCTGTATTGCCCGGGGCGAGGCACCCTGTGACACACCAACGGCAACGGCTGCCAGGATGTTGTAGACGTTAAAGCGCCCCTTCAGAGATGAGGTGACCTCAAAGCATGCGCCAGGGGCCACAGCCTCGAAGGAGATGCCCTCGGCTGGCAGGCGAATTGCCCTGGCAGTGATGTCGCCAGGTTGGTTCAGACCGTAGGTCAAACGGTTCCTGGGGGAGCGTGCCAGGAGATACTCGGCCGAAGGATCATCGGCGTTGACTATGGCCCATTTGGGCACTTCCTCCTTGCGATAGGAGGTCTCCAGGCCGGAGAAGAGCAGCGCCTTGGCGTCGCGATACTCCTCAAAGGAGTGGTGATAGTCCAGATGTTCGCGGGTAATGTTGGTGACCACAGCCACATCGAATTCGCAGCCAGTCACCCGGTGCTGGGCCAGGCCGTGGGATGTGGCTTCCACGACTGCTACCTCCGTACCAGCCGCAACCATCTGTGCCAGAAAACGCTGCACCTCAGGGGAATCTGGCGTGGTGGTGTGAAAACCCGTGTCGACTAGCTCGCTGCCAATACGGGCGTCGACGGTGCTGATCCAGCCGACCGATTTGCCTGCGGCCTGCAGGACGGCGGCGATCAAGCTCACCGTGGTGGTCTTGCCGTCGGTGCCGGTGACGCCGATTATGCGCATCTGGCGCGCGGGAAAGCCGTGCCACGCGGCAGAGAGCCAGGCCAGAGCCTCGCGAGAGTCGCGCACCCAGACGTAGGGGATTGCACCTGTGCCGACTTCAGCCGCCGGTCTCTGGCCAACAATGGCAACTGCGCCTCGCCGGAGGGCGTCGGGGACAAAAAGATGGCCGTCCCGCTCAAGACCAGGGACGGCCACGAAGAGACTTCTCGGCTCGACCCGACGCGAATCGCTGGTGATGTCCGAGACCTCAACGTCGACGCCGCCGGAAGGCACGCCCGCCAGCGACGAAGGAGGCAGCCCGGCCAACAGCTCAGAGAGCTTCATGCAGCACGCTCGAAGCGATACCGCTCTACATAAATGCGTGGACGAAGGAGGTGAGCCGGAACCAGTCCGTGCTAAAGATGATGCTGCAGGCCAGCAAAACAAAGATGATCAGCAGGATGAACCCGCAGCCGCAGCCCGTACAGGAAGCTCCGCGGCCGAAGCCAAACTGCTTCTGCAGCCAATCGAACAGAGCGTTGAGCATGAACAGTTCCAGGAAACCTTCCAGACAACCCTGAGGACGCCTTTGCATCGTCGAATTCCTTTCTGGACGGCGCGAGACTGATGTCCAGCCGTCTGAGTATAGTACGCAAGAGTGCGGGGTCAAGTTGCGGAGGCGATTTCTCCCCGCAAGAAGCGCCCCAGAACGGCGGCGACACCGTCCTGGTCCACCGGCGGTGCGACCCATCTGGCGATAGCTTTGGCCGCCGGCATGGCGTTGCCCATGGCGATGCCCACACCGGCCCAGCGCAGCATGTCTATGTCATTGTCTCCATCGCCAATGGCGATGGTGTCGCGGCGCCGGACCCGGACGCACCTGGCAACTCGCTTCAAGCCCTCCGCCTTGGATGCGCCGGGGACGAGGAGCTCTGCGGCGCGTGGACTGGACAACACCACCCTGGCTCTATCTCCGACCACGCCCTGGATGGCCGAGACGAACTCTGGCGTGGCCCCGGACCGCGGGGCCAGCACCATCAGCTTTTGCAGCGGCCCGGTGATGACCGTCAGCGGGTCCAGGCCTTCGTCAACCACCTCTGCGTCGCGCACCAGTTGATAGCCTGACCTCGCGGTCTGCGGTGGATCAAAGGGGGAATAGCCATAGTACAGGAGTGTCTGCATATCAGCCAGGTAGGCCAGCATGCGCCAGCCCCTCGTCACGGCCAGGCGCACAGCGTCATGAGCCACGTCCAGCGGCGTGGGCGCAGCAAAGATAGGTCGTAGCGAGTCTGGCTCCAGGATCAAAGCGCCGTTGCAGCAGATCAGGGGAGCATTCACTACAAACTGGCCAAGGAATGGCTTGAGCAACTGGTAGCCGCGCCCCGTACACACCGTAATCCAGTGGCCGGCATCGACCACGTCCTGCATAGCCTGACGGACCGCGGGCGACACCGGGCCAGGGCCATTGAGCAGAGTGCCATCGAAATCGCACACCACCAGTTTCGGCCGTGGGTTGATGCTTCGCAGTGGTTGAACCATCGTGCTCTCCATTCTAGCACAGAGGCAAGTCCGTTCGAAGTGTGACCGCGTTGGGGCAGAACGGGAGCAGGCGCTATAATGGGAACAGCAACGCACTCTCCCTCCAGGAGGCAAGCATGCTCTCCAAGGTGACCAGTCTGGCAGTGATCGGTCTGGATGGCGCAGCCATTCAGGTGGAAGTGGACATCTCGCGAGGGCTGCCCAACTTTGTCCTGGTCGGATTGCCCGACGCAGCGGTACAGGAATCGCGAGAGCGAGTGCGCGCGGCGATCAAGAACTCGGGGGCGAGCTTTCCTGACCAGCGCATCACGGTGAATCTGGCCCCCGCGGACCTGCGCAAGGCCGGCCCGGCCTACGACTTGCCCATCGCGGTGGGCGTGCTGGCTGCATCTCAGCAAGTGTGGCCTGACCTCCAGGGAGCGGTCTTTGTCGGTGAGCTTTCGTTGGACGGCAGTGTCAGGCATACCACGGGTGTGCTGCCGATGATCAGTGTAGCCCGCGAGCAGGGGTATGCGCGGGCCTTTGTGCCGGCCGAGGACGCCCCCGAAGCCAGTCTGGTGGCCGGCATCGAGATCATTCCGGTGCGGAACCTGCACGAACTCGTGGGTCACTTGCAGGGTCTGAGCCTCATCCCTCCCTATCAATCGCGGTTCGACGCTCAGGTTCTTGGGCAGGTGTCCTACGCCACCGACTTTTGCGATATCAAGGGCCAGGAGCACGTGAAACGCGCGCTGGAGGTGGCAGCAGCCGGCGGGCACTGTGTGCTGATGAGCGGCCCGCCAGGAGCTGGCAAGACACTGCTGGCCAGAGCGATCCCGTCGATCCTGCCGCGGCTGACCATCGATGAGGCCCTCGAGATCACCAAGATCTACTCGGTGAGCGGCATGCTGCCGTCGGACCGGCCGCTGGTCACGGAGCGACCCTTCCGTTCTCCTCATCACACCACGAGCCACGTGGGCCTGGTGGGCGGAGGCGTCTGGCCACATCCCGGGGAGATATCGCTGGCCCATCGCGGAGTGCTGTTCCTGGATGAAATGCCCGAGTTCGGCCTGCACGTACTCGAGGTGCTGCGTCAACCGCTGGAGGACAAGGTGGTGACGATCAGCCGGGCCTCCGGCACGCTGACCTTTCCGGCCAACTTTATGCTGGTCGGCGCAATGAATCCCTGTCCGTGTGGCTACTACGGCGACCCGGTGAAGCAGTGCACCTGCTCGGCGACGATGATCAGCCGTTACGCCAAGCGGCTCTCCGGCCCGTTGCTGGACCGCATCGACATCCACGTCGAGGTACCGCGGGTGGACTATGACAAGCTGACTGATGAACGGCTGGGCGAGCCGAGCGCGGCGATCCGGGAGCGCATTGAGAAAGCACGGCAGGTACAGCGGGAGCGTTTTGCGGGGCTGAGAGATGAGACCAGGAGGGCTCTGGTGCTAGTCAATGCCGATATGGGCCCGGCAGAAGTGCGAGAGGTGTGCCGGCTGGATGAGGCAGGAAAGAACCTGGTGCGGGCGGCGATGTCGCAGCTCGGCATGAGCGCACGGGCGTTTCACCGCATCCTCAAACTGTCGCGGACTATCGCTGATCTCGACGGCGCGACCGATATCCGCTCGCAGCATCTAGCCGAAGCGATTCAATACCGGCCCCGGCGCCAGGCGTAGGTTGGCTTGGCCTGAGGTCGACGGGCAAGAGAGGGAGGCGTACCCCCGTAGCGCAGCGGAGTGGGGTTGGCGAAGCGATTCTGTACCGGCCCCGGCGCCAGGTGAGGCGACGAGAGCTACACCCTTGCGTGCACAGCGGTTCCAGGTAGAATGTGTCGGCTCGGGCTGATGTAAGATCCGGGGAGGATAGAGCGGTTGTTCAAGAAGGTTCTGATCGCCAATCGAGGCGAGGTAGCGGTAAGGCTCTTGCGCGCTTGCCGGGAGCTGGGCCTGCGCACGGTGGCCGTCTACTCCGAGGCAGACCGCAGCGCGCTGCATGTTCGCTATGCGGACGAAGCCTATGCCATTGGCAGCGGTTCCCCTCGCGACAGCTATCTGCGTATGGAGCGCATCCTCGATGTTGCCAGGAAGGCGCAGGTTGGCGCCATTCACCCGGGTTATGGTTTCTTGGCGGAGAACCCGCAGTTTGCCCGCGCTTGCGCCGACGCCGGTCTGATCTTTGTCGGCCCCTCCCCGGAGGCGATGGAGACGCTGGGCAACAAGATCGCCGCCCGCCGCCTCATCGCTGGCACAGGCATCCCGGTGGTGGCCGGCTCCGGGCAGCTTGGGCAGAATGGCTCTGGCGACACTGCCGTTCAGGGTGAGGACCTAGTGGCCGCGGCGCAGCGCATCGGCTTTCCGGTTCTGGTGAAGGCAGCGGCGGGCGGTGGCGGCAAGGGGATGCGCATTGTACGCTCGGCCGAGGAGCTGCCCGGCGCGCTGTCGGTCGCTAGCAGGGAGGCAGCCGCCTCCTTCGGTGACGGCACGGTCTACCTGGAGCGGCTGATCGAGGGCGTGCGGCACATCGAGTTCCAAATCCTGGCCGATCAACAGGGCCATGTGATCCACCTCGGAGAGCGCGAGTGCTCAATCCAGCGCCGCTACCAGAAACTCATCGAGGAGTCGCCTTCCACCGGCCTGAACGACGAGCTGAGGGCCAAGATGGGGCAGGCGGCGGTCGAGGTGGCGCGCGCCGCCAACTACGTGGGAGCGGGCACGGTCGAGTTCTTGCTCGACCGCGAGGCCAAGTTCTACTTCCTGGAGGTGAACCCTCGTCTGCAGGTTGAGCACCCGGTCACGGAGATGGTGACTGGCATCGACATTGTGAAAGAGCAGCTCCGCGTGGCCTCAGGACGCCGGCTGCGCTATGAGCAGTCGGACGTGCGGCCACGCGGCTGGGCCATCGAGTGCCGCATCCTGGCCGAAGATCCTGAGGCGGACTTTATGCCTTCCATCGGTCGCGTCAGCCGCCTCTACGAACCCTCCGGACCAGGCATACGGGTCGACAGCGGCATCTACGAGGGTTTCGAAGTCTCGCCGTTCTATGATTCGCTCATCAGCAAACTCGTGACCTGGGGAGAGTCGCGACCGGAAGCGCTGCTGCGCATGCTGCGCGCGCTGGAGGAGTATCGCATCGTGGGTATCAAGACCACCATTCCCTTCTTCCAACGCATTCTGAACAGCATCCGTTTTATGATGGGCGACCTGCACACCGGCTTTCTCGAACAGGCCGAGCCGCCGGTCATTGCGGGTGACCCGGCAGCGCCGGAAGTGGCGGCAATCGCTGCGGCGTGGATGTTCGATCGACAGGCCCAGGCGGCGCTCCGCTCGCAGCCGCACGACGAGGGCAACGGGCAGAGCGGCTGGAAACGTTCGGCCCGCTGGAGGGTTGCTCCATGAAGTACGTGGCCGGGATTGACCAGAACGAGTTCATTGTGGACCTGCTCGATGGCGGAAGGCGAGTCCAGGTGGGCGACCGCATACACGACATCGAGATGAAGGACATCGGCAGCCACCGCCTCTTTTCGCTGCTGGTGGACAACAACTCGTACGAAGTGCTGATTGAGCCGATCACCGACCCGGCTGGCGGGCCGCGGATCACCGGCTACAGCGTGCTCGTGGGCGGCAAAGTCTATGTGGTCGAAGTGGACAGCCTCGAAAGGCACCTGTTATCACGGCTGGCGGTTCCGACCATTGCGGCTCAGGAAGAACTGGCCATCCGGGCCCCAATGCCTGGCCTGGTCGTCTCCCTGGCGGTGAATGCCGGCCAGTCTGTCGCCGCCGGCCAGGTTCTGCTGGTGCTCGAGTCGATGAAGATGGAGAACGAGGTTTGCGCGCCCCGAGACGGCGTGGTACGTGCCGTTCACGTCACGGCCGGTGAGTTGGTGGCAGGTCAGAAGGTGCTGGTAAGAATCAAGTAACAGGAGGAGCCGATGAACGCAGTTGCGCTGCGCTGTCCTCAGTGCGGAGCCTCACTTCCGGCGCCGACCGAGGGCTTTGTCGTTTGTCAGCACTGTGGTTCGAGCTTGGTTATGCGCGCCGGCAGCGCGGCCAGCGTTCCCGTCACCGAGACGCCATCTGTGGTCAAGGGGGTGCGATTCAAGCCGCTGGTCATCAATGACCCCCAGGGCACCGGTTTGGAGCTGTTCCGCATGCTGGCACCGGTGGGCTGGAGCTGGCGCGGGGGAGCCAACTGGGTGCTGGACAATCCGGGCATGCCGGCAACGGTGAGCTTTCAGCTCTGGAACCCACAGGGAGCCGAAGCGTTTGAGATCCTTCCCAATATGAACTTTTTCTGGAGCAGCGGGCCGATGCTCACGCCAATTGGGTCGCGCCACTTTGGGGCCGAGGTGCGCCCCCCGATGAGCGTACGGGAGGCCCTGCGCACTCTGCTGCTGCCTCGCTACCGGGGAAGTATGAGCGGGGTCTCGATTCTCGGTGAGGAACCCCAGCCCGACCTGCCACGAATCGCCAAATCCGACGCGGCGATCAGCGGGGGCTCGGCCGAGGGAGCCAGGATCGTGATCCGCTACACCTGGCAGGGAATGACCTTTGACGAAGCGCTCTACGGCATGGTTGAGGTCTACCGGGCGCCCATGCAGTCCATGTTCGGTACGAGCGAACTGCTCTTCTGGTTCCTGGACTTTCTATTCTCGTTCCGCGCTGCGGCGGAGCGACTGGAGGCGAGCTCGACGCTGTTCACGTCGATGATGCGCTCGTTTCGGTTGAATCCGCAGTGGTACGCCGCCTACCAGTCGATCATCCAGTACCTGGCGCAGCGGCAGATCCAGCGCATTCAGCACATCGGGCAGATTGGCCAGATGCTGGCTCAGACCGGCGAGCAGATGCGCGAGCAGAACCTGCAGGGCTGGTACGCCAAGCAGGAAGCGTGGGACCGTATCGCCACGGACCGCAGCCGCTCCATCCGCGGTGTAGACGGGTATTTCGATCCGCATCGCGAAGAGGTGGTGGAGCTGCCTTCGGGGTATGGTCACGCCTGGGCGAACAACCTGGGCGAGTACATCGTCACCGAGGATCCCAACTTTAACCCCAACATTGGCTCGAACCTGCACTGGGAGGCGATGGAGCAGAAGTAGAGAGCGGCTACTGGAGCAGCCGGAAGAGCGGATGCTCGGCGCTGGCCGGCCGCACTCCGGTCAGCCGACCGCTGTAGGCCTGCAGGGCATTCGCCGCGCCGACCGCCGGGTACACCCAGGGTGCAAAACGCATCGGCCCGTAAAGAAGCAGGTCGGCGCCCTGGGAGACCAGCATGGCCAGAGTCGAGGCCATCGCTGCCGTGTAGGGCGGGTCTCCCCGCGACGCCATCTTGTGCCAGGTGCACAAGGCGTTGGCTGGTGCGCAGCCAGTGGGCAGGCCGAGCGCAGCTTTGACTTCGCGTATGGCCACCGCTGACCAGCTCGCGCTGGCGATGTCCAGAACCCCCACGTCCACCAAGACGTTCTCGATTCCGGCCGACCGAGCCGCTGGCAGGAGACGCTCCTCCAGCAGTTTCACCCGCTGACCAGGGCGCATGGCCCTGGTGCTAAAGGCCAGCACGATGGCATTCTTGAGGCCGCTTTCGCGGATGGCGACGAGTTCTTCTGCCGTACAGTCTTCGGAGAGCGAGTTGTAGATCAGCCGCGGCATGACCTCTGTTCCCGCGAAATGGCGCAGCGTTTCCATCCGAACGGCGGGCAGCGGCGAATCGACCAGGATAGGCGCTGTCGTCTGCGCGGCCAGGAACTCGATGTAGCGTATCAGGGCCTCGCTGGTGTCAGCCACCGGGTCGATGAAACGGGGATTGCCGCTAAAGCTGGACGCCTCCTCCTCGCTGTGCAGGAGTGCCAGCGCCTTGCTCCGGTCGAAAAGGCCGCGCTGAGAGTCCTGAACGATCTTGTGGTGGGCGAAAAAGATGCTACCGATGAGCACCGTGGGCCTTTCGCCTGGCTGCCCGCCGAGCTCGACGCTGCCAATACGGCAGGTGATCTGGTCACGCTCGAACTTGAACATGGTCACTGCTCCGATGAGAAGGGTCCGTCGCTGGCTTGGAGGCACGGGGCAGGCCACAGCGACCTGCCCCGTGATGTGAAGCCTACTTCTCGCGCGCTTTGCGGATGGGCTCTTCCTCTGGCTGCCCCTTCAGCCACTCGTCAAAGGGCTGGAAAGTGGGAATCTGGAATGGAATAGCGTTCACATCGGCAGCGATGGGCTGGCGACCAATGGTATGGACCGCCGCGACCACGGTATGGATGTTGACCGGCGGGGTATCGGCGGGGATGTTGCCCACACTGATGGCGATCTTGCCCTCGCGTCCCATGATGTCAATCCACTGGCGCAGTTTGGCCACGATCTCCTGTGGCGAGCTGTCGCGAACAAAGCGTCCGTTGAGCATGGCATAGATCATGCGCTTCTTGCCGGGCCCATCCAGCGAGGCATACTCCTGAACCCAGTGCGGATCCCACTCCTGGGTCCGCCCCATGGCCATCAAGGCCATCTTTCCGCCGGCAAGCAGCCCAAACTGACCGGCCAGGTCAAAGCAACGCCACATGAGCTGCTTGTCGAATTTGCTGGGGTCCTCTTCGCAATAGTCCCCTGCGCCTCCTCCGGCGGTGACGGTCATTCCCAGCTCGGCCTTAGCCCTGGCCTTGAGACGGTTCGCCGAGGGCACAACCCACTCCTCGATCATGGGTATGCTGAGGTTGGGGAAGCAAGCCCAGGCGTCGGCACCAGAGGTCTGTTTGGCCTTGGCTAGGTCGCGCTGGGCTTTGGCGTGAGGCAGAATCACATCGTTCTCGATATAGGCGAGCAGGTCCCGGGCAAACTCGGGCTCTCGGCGCAGGGCGCGCACTGCGCGTGGGTAGCCCATGGCCTGGCACATCAGGCTGAATGGCGAACAGAACATGCCGCCGGGCAGCAATCCGCCTCCGCGCTCCACGATGTTCTTGGTGATCTCCACGTTGAAGGGAATTCGGCCCTTGGATGGATCGAGCGGTCTGAGCTTGGCCAGGTCCTGCGGCGCGCTGATCAATGGGTGATCTGTGTCCACCGTCGGCATGGCGACATCGCTGTAGATCATCTTGCAGCCCAGCGCTTCGACTTCAAAGTTGTAGACGTCGGCCAGAGCACTGGACCCGTCCATTGCATACCAGCGCTGAACGGCAATCTGAACGTCATAGCAGAGGGTGCCATCCCAGTAGAACTTGCGCGCCGGCACCCGGGCCACGGTCATGCAATGGTCGTGCATCTGCGCGCCGGGCATCGGGATAGTGTCGGCCTGGCCCAGCATGCCAGCGACAGAGCGCGCACCGCCGCTCAACTTGCCGATGCGCAGGCCCTTGGCCCAGAGCATTCCCTGGAGTCCTTCGATCATTGGGTTACCCATTGTCTCATCTCCCTACCAAGTGCAGTGCCTTGGTGACCGTATCCAGAGCGTCCTTGCCCCAGGCGTCGGCGCCGACCTGGTCAGCGAACTCCTGGCTGGTGGGCACGCCGCCGACCATAATCTTGAGACCACTGCACAGGCCCTGCGCCTGGCATTGCTGGATGATGTCCTTGATGATGAGCATGGTGGTGGACATGTAGCAGCCAAGCCCCAGGATGTCGGGTTTCCACTCGGCGGTTTTGGCCAGGAAAGTGGCCGTGGGCACGTCGACACCGAGATCGACGACATCAAAGCCGGCACCGCGGAGCATGGCAACGACGATGGCTTTGCCAAGGTTGTGCATATCGCCGGCAACGGTGCCGATGAGCACTTTGCCGGCAGCATGTGTCTGACCGGCCGCAACGTGGGGTTCAAGGACGGCCATAGCAACGTTGAACGCCTCGGCACTGAGGACGACATCGGGGAGAAAGTACTGGTTCTCTCTCCAGAGGCGGCCTGCCTCCTGGATACCAGCCACAACGGCCTCGTTGACGACCTTGAGGGCTGGCTGGCCGTCGGCGAGGGTCTGCTTGGCGGCGGCGACGGCCTGGACATCGTCGCCCTCAACGATGGCCTGCTTGAGTCTCTGCATTGCATCGGACATATGTCTCCTCCTTGAGAGATGGGCCTGTACAGGGCGAGGACAGGGTCGAAGATGGTGCTGCGAGCGCGGATTTGTTGGTCCTCTTGTCCTCCCTTCGAGAAAACAGCAATGAGGCCTCGAGGCACTGCCGTCGGGGCGGCGCAGGAGCAAGGCGTACCTGCCTTATCATAGACACCAATGTGGTTGTGTCAACCTGACCGGGTGCGCGTTCTATCAAATGATAATGTCACCGAGCACGGGCGTTGTGCCCGGCAAGATGTGAGCTATAATGTAGCCAGCGTTCCGCCTGGCCCGGCGGTAAAGGGAATGAGCCGGACTCGCAGGCAGGGAGGGCTCACTGACAAAGGAGGCACGAGTGCCGACAGAGGGATACGCCATGATGGAGTTCCACGTCTCACGCCAGGCCCGTGACCTCTACTCGTTTGATCAAAGCCTGTTCTCTTTGAGCGGCAACGTCGTGCTGGCCAATTTCCTCGCGGCACGCAACTTTGCCCAGAAGATGAACGAGCGGCGGGACCTGGTCCATTTTCCCGAGCGCGCGGTGCGTTCGGGCCAGATCAACGCCATGGGCCTGATTGACGAGATCCTGCACTATGTGGTGGGACTCTACCGCCAGCAGAAGAACCCCGCAGTTATGCAGCAGGCCCTCCAGTTCCTCGACAGCCGGCTGGGCCAAGAGGAGGTGGAGCGAGTGCTGCGCGAATTCGCTGCCGAGTTCCCTCCGCTGGCCGTCTACCGGCGCCAGGTCCCGCTTGACGACTATTTGCACGGCCAAACTGCCGGCGTGCCCAACCGGCAGCTCTTGCTGGAGGAGCTGTCGCTGCTCTGGCTGGCCAACGCGAACCCTGCCTTCTCTCCTTATGCCGAGCTGTTTGACGACGCCTCCCTCGAAAAGGAAACTGGCTATCGCTCGCTCATCGCTGCCCTGGGCCAGTTCTTTGAGCAGCAGCCGGGCTTTGGTCCCAACAACCTCCCTCTCATCGAGATGCTGCGTGAGCCGGCAGTGGCCGTGCCGCACTCGCTCACGGGACAATTGGAGTACATTCGGGAAAAGTGGGGTCAGCTTCTCGGGGGGCTGCGGTTTCGCTTGCTGAGCGGACTGGACCTGGTGGCCGAGGAAGAAAAGATGCGCCTGTGGGGAGGAGGCGGTCCTGGACCGGGGCCGATCCTCGCCTACGAGTTCTCAACGCAGCAACGCGAAGAGCCGGAACAGTACAGCCCCGACAAGGACTGGATGCCCCGCGCGGTGCTGATGGCCAAGAGTACCTACGTATGGCTGGACCAGCTCTCGAAAAAGTACCAGCGGCCGGTGAAGCGCCTGGACCAGATACCCGATGAGGAGCTGGACACACTGGCCAGGTGGGGTTTCACCGGGCTGTGGCTGATCGGCCTGTGGGAACGGAGCAAAGCCTCGCGGCGCATCAAGCAACTGTGCGGCAAGGCCGATGCGGTCGCCTCAGCCTACTCGCTGCTGGATTATCGCATCGCCGACGACCTGGGCGGCGAGCCGGCCTTTGAGAACCTGCGCGCCAGGGCACGTCAGAGGGGGCTGCGTCTGGCAGGCGACATGGTGCCCAACCACGTGGGGATTGACTCTCCCTGGGTGGTGGAGCACCCGGACTGGTTCATCGCCCGTGATGACTGCCCCTTCCCCTCCTACACGTTCAACGGAGAGGATCTCTCGTCTGATGGGCGAGTCGAGATCCATCTGGAGGATCACTACTACGACCATACCGATGCCGCGGTGGTATTCAAGCGGCTGGACAAGGCCAGCGGCCGCACGACCTACATCTACCACGGCAACGATGGTACGAGCATGCCCTGGAACGATACGGCACAGCTCAACTACCTGAATCCCTGGGTGCGCGAGGCGGTCATCCAGACGATACTTCACGTAGCGCGCCGCTTCCCCATCATTCGCTTTGACGCGGCGATGACGCTGAGCAAAAAGCACTACCAGCGGCTGTGGTTCCCCGAGCCGGGCACGGGCGGTGCCATTCCCACTCGCTCCGAGTACGCACTGACGCGCCAGCAGTTCGATGCGGCCATGCCGCAAGAGTTTTGGCGCGAAGTGGTGGACCGGGTCGCGCAGGAAGCTCCAGACACACTGCTGCTGGCCGAGGCCTTCTGGCTAATGGAAGGCTACTTTGTCCGCACACTGGGCATGCACCGCGTCTACAACAGTGCCTTCATGCACATGCTCAAAGCGGAAGACAACGCCAACTACCGCACCACGATCAAGAACGTGCTCGAGTTCGATCCCGAGATCCTCAAGCGGTTCGTCAACTTTATGAACAACCCGGATGAAGAGACGGCCGTTGCCCAGTTCGGTAAGGATGACAAGTACTTTGGCGTCTGCACGATGATGGTGACCATGCCGGGTCTGCCGATGTTCGGTCACGGCCAGATCGAGGGGTTCACCGAAAAGTACGGCATGGAGTACCGCCGTGCCTACTGGGACGAGCAGCCTGACCCGCACCTCTTGTGGCGGCACGAACGGGAGCTCTTCCCGCTGCTGCATCACCGCTACCTGTTCGCCCAGGTCAAGGACTTTTACCTCTATGACTTTTATGCCCCGCAGGGCCACGTCAATGAGGATGTCTTTGCTTACTCTAACCGTGCCGCCGGCGAGCGAGCGCTCGTGGTCTATCACAATCGCTTTGCCAGCGCGACGGGGTGGATCGGCAAGTCAGTGGCCTATCTCGACAAAGCCAGTGGCAACAAGGTGCAGAAGAGCCTGGGAGAGGGCCTCGGCCTGCAGAACCAGGACGACTACCTTTGCA